>Ga0157363_1002774_pt1 | contig 15558 bp, 9 predicted proteins | sample AttsexASBM1_FD_111477 | JGI IMG/M metagenome (GOLD analysis project Ga0157363, IMG submission 111477) | Fungus gardens microbial communities from leaf cutter ant in Ribeirão Preto, State of São Paulo, Brazil - Atta sexdens ASBM1 | ecosystem: Host-associated > Fungi > Mycelium > Unclassified ...
AAAAATAAATAATTATCAAATAAACCTGAACAAACAAAAACACAAGTCAGAAATTAATTTGTTATAAAAATTTGCTACAAAAATTTATTTTTGATTGTTACCTTCAAAAATCTAATTAATCACACTAAATTGCTACTTACGTGTTAAACTTTAAAAACTTTGAAAAGAATGAAAATATTGAAAAGAATGAAAAAAGAATGAAGATATTAATTAAAAGCTATTTATTTAATAATAATCCTGTATATAAAATAAAAAAGTATAAAAAGAATTACAGTATAAATATTAAGGAAACAGGAGTAAAGAAAGATAAAACATATAGATTTTAAATGTTTTTTTTATATTCAATATGAATAAGATGTAAACATTGCGAATATTAACGATAAGATTTCTGGTATCGTGCTCTGGCGCCTGGACCACCAAACTTCTTTGGCTCGCACCTCCTTGGATCAGCAACAAGGAGAGTACGGTCGTATTGAATAAGAATATCCTTTACTTCCTTCTTGCTGGCTTCATCAACATCTAAGATAACAATTACATTATTAATTATTATAAATTATCAACAATCACATTCATTATTAAATTTACTTACATTTTTGATAGTAGGCAACAAGAGCCTTAGAAATTGCCTGTCGAATAGCATAGATCTGTGCAACATGACCACCACCACTCACTCTCACCCTGATATCGACTCCAGAAAACTTCTCCTAAAACAAATGAAAATATTTTTGTTTGATGAAAAACAATATTTTGCTTGCACTAGTGAGAGCTCAGAGGAAAGACTATTTTCAGAATCTACTGCTAATCATGAACCATCATGTTCGGAATAAGTAGACATCATGGAACGATTTATGAATAGACACGACAAATTCGCATGTCAATTTGCTCCAATGTCTTCTCCTTCGGCTTTAGGAATTAGGAGCCAACTATTAGTTCTCTGCGTTACTCACTTTGCCTAGCAGCAGGATGGGCTCCTGCAATTTGTATTGCAACACGCGGGGTTCCACCAGCTCCAGCGGTCGACCGTTAACACGGAGATTTCCACGTCCACGTTTACAATAGGCGACCGCGGTCGCACTTTTCTGCGAATGAGAAGATTCGCGTTAAACATGTCGTGCGTTAAACACCACGCGTGGACCTAACCTCACAATGCTCACCTTACGTCCGAAGACCTGCACGGAGTGGATCGGCTCTTTTTGTTTCTGAAAAAAAGAGCGCGATTCAATTAATATTTACTTTCGTTTGTGTCCATCTAATACTGATCATAAAGATGGTACAAAATTTACCTTCTGCATTTTGACGACCGAACAGCACGTCGTAAAATCTGTTGAAAAGGACAGAAAGGAAGTTACCCGTGGCGCTCGTGGCACTCGTTTCCGCAAAACAGACACCATTGCTGTCATTGTATAGCCAATAGGATTCTATAGCCAATAAGATTCAGAGCGCTAGACTACATTTAAAAAATATATTTTTCAAACAATAATACAACTTTCAATAGGTCTGTTTTTTAATGAACTCTTTAGCTGAACTTTTAACATAGTTCACCTTTCTTCTTTTTTTTCATATTGAAGAGAAAAAGAGAAAAGATAAACTGTGTAAAAAAAGTTCAGCTAAAAAGAACAGATCTAATGCTGAAATAATGGGTATTGACACCGACAAGATACTGTTAAAGTATTAAGACCATCAATCCTGAGCAAATTTTCGGCTAGTATACGCTAGTTCAGCCACAGAAAACAGATCTAAAATTGATATGATATTATTTTTGTTCACATACCTTTCATGTTTATATAGATTTTCATACATCGAAAATACATCGATCGATACATCGATCGCAACGCGCGCGAACGCGTTCTGATTCGCCCCAAATAAAATGGCGGCTGATCAATTGCGGCCACGAATTTTCCTCTTTGCCCATTTTCATTTTGTATATATAGTTCAGTGTATTATTGTGACAACATAATAGCAGTAATATGAATTTTGATGATGATGATTTTGATGATGATGTCGGCAAACTGCTGGTAAGTTACTACTCAAAGTTACCATATCGTAAAAGTATCAAATTGAGACGCCGATTTGACTTATGAGTTGTAGATCCGGATTTGATTCTACCTGCGCCCCGCATACGCGATCGTCGTTTTTCGCGTTCGTCGTTCGGATTCGGCGTTAAATTATGGATCCTTTCTCGAGTGTTGACAAAACTGTCGGTGATATTGAACAGAACATAATTCTAAAAAAACTTCTTTAAAGAAGAAATAATGTATGCATAAAAAAGATATTACATTTTTTAAAATAAAAAGCGGATATGAAATAAATGCAATTAGTCAATGATTTCATAACATAAGACACATAAAATAGATTGAAAGTGACTATAATGGTCACTGGATTATTATGACATTAAAACGCCATATTCTAGGATATATTTTCATAGTACAGAAATTATTTGCAATATGAATTAATAAAAAAATTATTACATCAATATTCTGCAGATATATGATGATATACAATACATGAAAACAATAATTTAACAAAGAAGAGATGTTAATAATTGCTTACTAATCTTCCTAAAGTAAAATGCATTTTTCTTCTAAGAAATCTTGAAATGAGTCCGACAATTTTCTTTTTATCAACTGTGAGAGAAAATCAATGAAGAAGAAAGCTATAAAAGATTATTAATTCTTTTAATTCGTGCAAACATCAAACGCAAAAAAATCTCACCGAGAAAGGGAAAATGATAAAGAAATAGAGTTGGATAACACGAAATAATCGTAATCGGATACAATGAATCATGATTTTATTTGTTATATAATAATATCTACAATAAAAATACCATATCGTTTGAAAAACAATTTTCGTTACAATTATACAGTAATTTTATATAATAATATAATATATTTAGGTTTTTCGTTCCAAATAAGACGTAGCGATGAACATACATCTCGCGCAGTGGGAGTGAGAAAATACATTATTTTTTTGTCGCAAATTCCGCGTTGTGGTTTCGTCACTCAGCGTGTGTTTGTGTGTGTATCTCTTGTATTTGTTCTTTTTCTTTTTTTATTTTTCCCGAGTGTCGATTTTCCGCGCGAACATTCGAGACGAGCATGATCCGCGCGTAATCGCATTTCGCGATTTATTTCTCTTTCTCTTTCTTTTCTCCATTTCGATCTCACGTTTTTCGATCATTCGCATTTCCGAAAAAAGGAGACCTCATTATTGGAGTTAATCGCAAGAGCCGTCGTCTCGAGTATCCCGCTTCCTTTGTGCCTCGCACGCAATTCTTTCTTTCTATCTTTTTGTTTCTCTTTTTCTTTTCCTTCCTTAGTATATGCGGAGAGTGTGTTGTAAAAAGCGTTGGATTTCTCAGAGAGCGATCCAACTTTTCATCGCGCACGACCGCGCGGACAGTATCCCCGCTTTAGTCTCTAAATTAGCTACACTTAATAGTTAATAGTACCGTAATGTCATCTCAATATATATATATATACATATATATATATATATATATATATATATATGTTTATATATATGTATATATATATCATTGTATTAGTTTATCATAATATATAGAAAATACATATAACAATTATTTAAATGACTCACAATCAATCATCTTGCCATAGCGTGCGTATACGACGAGCATGCGCGCTCGTGCGCGTATACGCGTCCATGTGCACGTACGCGGGTACATATATATTTATATATATAATAAATAAATATATATATATATATATATATATACATATATATTTATCGGTGTGTTAATTACATGATATTTTTTACACTCGTCGTACAGAGGGAGGAAAAGGATGGCGCGGAGGCTGGAAGGAGTGGACCAGGAAGGAGACGGGAAGGGAACAAATCTTTCATACATTTACATTGTCTCTCTGTCGTACTGCTAATTTACAGGGAAATTCTCATCGGTACCTAGTCGATATCTTACAAATGTTTTTTTTTTGTCTATCTTGTACTGTAGTACGTATCCTTGCATCTAGCGAACACGTCTCGTCGTCCTGTATCCAGGCAGGGATTTTCGCCTTGCCGCTCGTAGCATCTGCCTTCGATTTTTCTCTTTCCTCTTTAGTTATTTTTTACGTATTGCGGTGCTTGCATCTTTTTAACACATGACATTTGAAAACCTATACTCGCCTGTACGCAGGTCTCTACGCAATGATATCAAATATCTGAAGAGAAAGAGAGAGATTAATTTTATCATTTTTTTATAATAGGATTTTGACGAGTTTTATACAATATGGCGGCTGATGAATTGGATTAAAACTGAGCAAATGCTTTAGTGAAGATAATTACTGAACGAATTATTGTAAGAATAGCTGCTATATAATATAATAGCAATTGTACTCTTATGCTCAATAATATCTTTATATATATATATATATATATATATATATATATATATATTTTGGGAATACAATAGGATAAATTAAAACAAAATAGATGAGATTTTGTTTGAAATCCTTCACTTTTCAATCCTATTCATCTGCTGTAAATCATCTTGCTACGTATTTTAATTCAAGGAATTCTTATATTTTTTTTCTTTTTTGAATTCTTATATTTTGATTGTTACGATACAAAACAAATGGTAAGAGGTTTCTTTCCTCTCTCTTTCCTTGTGTTCTTAATGCCTTTTGTAGAAGACATCACGAATATGGTCATATATAATATAAATCGAGAAACATTCGAAAATGCTGGAATATTCATGTCTATTTGCTGATGCTTTCATAATTTTTGTGATACCTTTTTTACTCGGTAACGATTGAATTCAGAGTCGCCTTTATATTTATATGGATGATTATCGTTACGCATATGCATTACATCGTCTATCGTTTGATAAAATTCAGACACGTGAATAACTTTTCGTTTGAAAAATTTTACATCCTTTTGCGATAGTATAGCATATATCTTTGTATAAGATATTTTGTATAAGAACAAGTAGTATAATGCAGCTTTTAACCGCAACGTCTAAAATTTTGCAATATTAATAAGGAATGTATAGATTTCCTTATTTTTGATTTTCATTTTGATTACCATTTTCATAATTGGCGACTCTGAAAAAACATTGCTTCTCATGTATGTGATGATTATACCCTTACAAGAGAAATCGAACTTCTCAAATTGTGCATTTGGTTCTCGATCGAAACTGCAGATTGTCAATAATCTTACGTATCTATCTCGTAATAGTGTGATCTTTGAACAACGAGATTTTAAAAAATCTCCGAAGGATTCGATCGACAACAAAATTCACGAAAAGTCTCTCTCGCGTGCCAGCTCTTTTTTCCAATCATAAGCATCAAATTAAACATATCTAAATTCGTCTAAGTTCCTAATTGAGGATACAAAATCCTAAGTTCTGCCGATCAGGCGATTCGGAAGATTTTTCTTCCCTCTTTCTCTTTTTTCTCCTTTTTAAAATTTTCTATTATTGAGCGGAGAGGTATTGCTATGTGTTTCTCAAGAAGAATCATTTTGATATGTCAGACGTCCGTATCTCGCCCTCCTGATAGAAAAATTGAAATTATTTCACGTTTTGAAACATTTTTTAGCAAAATTTTAGCATTTTTTAGAAAAATTTCAGTTTAATAATTTTAGCGATTTTTAGCTGAAAAATTCACTTTCAGTAAAATTTCAGAGAAATTTCAGTAAAAATTTCAGAGAAACTTCAGCAAAATTTCAGAGAAGTTTCAGTTCAGTTTCAGAGAAATTTCAGCAAAATTTCAGAGAAATTTCAGTAAATTTCACTGACATGTTCCAAAACGTAGAATAATTTCAGCGAAATTTTTTCATCAGAGCCTCTTCCATTTCCTTCGTGTTCGTTTCGTTCATTTTTTCGTTTTCTCCCGTTCTCGCACAACACAATTTTTAAGCTCTTTTCGGCGTTCTCCACTTGTATCGCTCTTCTCATTTCAAAGGACGACGTGCATGAAGAGACGCGTAGGAAGGAAAGCAAACGATACAATAATTAAGCAATACTTTAGGAAGTTCTCCTCTCGTTCTACTGTAGGGCTGGACGTACGCGTTCACAGTTAATAGAGAAAAGGACAAGAAAGTCTTTTACAGCTTTATATACAAAATTGAAGGATACCGAGCATGATAGCGACACACCGATCGACCCGTACAGACTGCGAGACTTCATTTTTGATATACGTAAAAATGCGCGAACACCTTTGACAATTATAAATATATACATTCACATTATATGTATATCTTATACGACAGAAGAGTGACAATTAGAAAGTCAAGGGAAAATGACGTCTTTAAGTAAATACTCGTCCAGCCCATCGACAGGAATTAATAAATCTCTTCAGATTCAGATCTAGTCCACAAATTTTGAACGCAAGGAATATATTACAGCTGGTTTTACTATCAATTAATTTTAATCGGCCGATAACACCTTTTTTTAATTCTGGAAAGCGACACAAAGCACATTAAACAGAGATTAAAATTAATCGTTCTTTTGGTAAAACCAGCTCATAGTTCCTTCGAAGTTATTGACATTTTAACAACGCTAGTTACTTTTCAATATTTCAATCACGTCGAGTCCTGCGATCGCTTTTCACGATTAATGGCACGTATTCTCTTATGTATCTTGTGTATCGTTATTGCGCTTTTTTGGCGCTAAATGCACGTATTCTCTCTCACGCGATCGGTTTTCGTACAGAAATAAGACTCGTAGCCGGGCAGCTATTTCTGGATGCATTAAATGCGCTACTAAATAAGCGTGAAAACGCGGACCTTGGCTTTCACCGTTGCTGATGATTCTTAATACTGCTTCCACTTAATGAGCTACTTAAAGATACACGAAAAATCGCGAGACATCGCCGTCGCGGACACACGCGAGCGGGACGTTAATTCTCTAGATGGATCCGTTCTTTAGTTTTTAGAGCTTTACCGTGATTCTTGCATTTCAATACGATACATGTTAATTATTCACCCGTTGATTAATTATCGTTAACAGCACTTGACACGCGGAAGCGCGCGGATGGAAAATATTCGACACGCTTCCTCCTTGTGAATTCACCTCGAGAGTCTGTCGCAATAATTGTAATTTAATTTCGTTTAGAACAGAAAATTATATCATAATAAATAAATGATAATCATATTGTATATTAATGAATAATATTTTATATGAAAATACATTTATCAGATTTGAGACGCAGTTTGAATACGACACAATATGCGTTTTAATAAGATTGTTCTAAACAAATTTACGATATATGTCGTCAAAGAGTTGATTTTCCAAACGTTAGCTTTTTGATTTTTCAAACATTATCCTTTTGATTGTCAAGAATGTCTTCAACAGATTATGAAAGAAACTCTCGAAGATAATTCTGTCGCCATGTGCATGACGAGTATTAGCTCGCAACACAGTCGTTCAATTGATCATTATTAGAAGTGAGAAGGATCGGGGATGTGAGGATGCTTTTTTCCCATGTACGAGTACGACATATATAAAATCCATGCTCTTTATACATGTTATTATTGCATACTACACGTTCGCCGCTGCGGGCCACGAAGCGCCTCTCTCTCCTCTCTTCTCGCTTAAAAAGTATTTAAATCTTAAAAAGGGTCGGTGGCTGAGGAGCGAGAAAGTCCGCGAAGGACTCTCGGTGAGCCGGGTAAACGAACGGTGTCGAGCAAGTATGAACAAGCGATGCGAGTAAGTATGAATGAGCCATCTTTCTTCCTTCTACACATTTCTTGCACATTTCAATCCGAAATACGTCATTGCACAATTGCTATGCAAAGGTGCAAAAAAATTTTGTGATCTAAAAATTCGGGAGCAAAAACATTTTTCATTTTGCGGAAAATAAGATCAACTCTTTCTTGTCACTCGAATCGCTCGATTTGTGAATGCATTTTGATTTTCGCCGTCTCTCATATCTCTTTTTTTTTTGTTGTATTTATGGTTTTTTAACCCGGTTCTCGCTGCCTCGAGATTTTTGATTAAGTGATTTGATTACTTGATGAATTTGGCACAGTGATTATTGTTGAGCGTCTTCCTCGCCTTCATCGAGAACGCTCGCGCGAGAACGATCTTATCGATACGATCGAGGGAGGTAGATCTTCTTCACGATTCATCAATCTAGCCGTGATACATTAACGTGAGAGCATGATTGTTGAAGCGATATCGACTCGTTCGTGATGTGTGACTCGATACAGTTTGATTTCCCGACAACATGTCGTTTGATTGTTGAATAAAAGGTTGAATAAAAGGATGTTCAAGAAGTAGTAAGGAAGTAGTAAGACATTGAGTTCTCGTGAGAAAGCATATCCCTTGATCGTAATTTTTGCTTTGGCTTCTTAAGCGCATCGTTATTTATTGCCGAATCTTCGCGAGATACGAGGGGAGTGGATATAAGTACGCAAATTTAAGCATCGAAACCGTGAAAATCATCGTCACAGCTTTGGTCACATTGTGGTACATTGAGACATGTCGCCATATGTCTGGAAGCCACCGCAATAATAACGATAACAATAATTATGGGATGTTACATTTAACATACAATAAAATTAGATTCGCTGTATTCTCGCTCGCAATTAATTAGCGACAAGTTATTGAAAGTACTGACGTCGCTTTGTTTGAACTTTTACGATAGATTGGCTCACACTGCTGTAAATCGCCGTCTCACCTCGTCGAATGACGTCGAAAATGCCTCGTAATAGTGATTTATCAATGTAATTGCGCAAGTTATACATATAAAGCGCATCTTCGTAAATATCAATCAATGCTCGTACAACTGAATCTTCATTACAGCACCGATTGCACAGGAGATCATTTAGGAAGAAGGTATAGTAATCGTTAACAATATAAGAGCAACACAAACGAGCTAACGTGGATATGAGCGCCGATTTATTAGTTAGGAAAATTATACGTATATATAGAAATCTTATACAATTCCACATATCTCCGCAATGCTCATGAAAGAGAGGAATAACCGCATATAGAAATTCAAAGCGTAATCACATCTCGAATTGTTTACTGAGAAATTGTAAGACTACATTTGATTTTTGTTTCGCGGCGCATTGCATAATGCACGAAATGCATTACGTGAAATGTATCTACGCTCGTATCCACTGTCGCCCGTGAGACAAAGGTTCACATTATACTCTATCTAGACGAAAAAACATCATTATGACGGAATCTAACGTTCAGGGCCTTCTCTATATCTGCACCTTATAAATTAATACTTTCCGTAAAGCATTCACACCCGCGATCAGTGGCACAACTCGCCATTTAAAGGACTAACTAACGGAGGATTGTCTGCTTAGGGTCTTTTCCATCCACGTCAATGCATCCATGAGGCGAAATGCTGCACGGCGTTAATCGAAAATTTCAACAGTGCTCGTCGATTACAGATTTATTAATTTGCAAATTACTTATAGGAGACGATATTAGCACCTTCAATCGAGCTTTTGGCACGAATTTCTATACGCATTAATTATTATCTCGTTGTCTCTCTGACGGGAACCCAATTACTTGTAAAAATATCTCAGACAACTATCTTGGACTGAGAGAAATTCTTTTTTATCTTATAATTTTTTTTTTTTTAATTTGAGACTTATATATCGTTTCTCTGTGAACAACACGATTATCGGAATCTGCAACAATAATCGCACACCACTGGAGGAACTTAAATACGCGATTATGCGGCCACTTGTGAATTAGTTCATTATCAATCTATAAACAAGATTGCGAGGTGGTTTCCTCGTGCGTCATGGATGCAAAGCTCCCTCGGCCACGACACTTTTGCTATCTACCGAAACCTACTATTTACATCAATTCCTTGTAGACATAGCTAGCGTTTTACAGTTGAGAGATATACATTAAGTGTAGAATCGCTGGAAAGAAACGCACACGCACTCGATTATCTCGCTCGGCTGTCCCATTCGCACGTAACACTCGCGACTATTTTTTTTTTTTGTTGTTGCTCTACCACTTTGCCCCTTATCACAACACCAAACAGTGCCCACTTCGAATGAAAGAGACCCCGTATGGGGGCTGCGCTACGGCAGAAGTATCTCTACTAACAACCGTTGTTAGGATAATAGGTAGTCCTTACTTGTCCCGCTGTCGAATTCACACGCATATTATATCCCGGTGACACACCGCCAAATATTCTCACCTTGCTTACATTATTTCCGTGATTAAATTTTTAATGGAAGGATAATATGCGATCATGTCTTCAACATTGATTTATCTTAAGGCCATTTTCTCTTACTGTTCAAAGATTTTTATAGTTTATTTAAAAATTATTTATATATTCTCCATATAAGAATTAATACATTCTCCAATATTTCCGGTTTTTAATAATTTTCATCAAATTGTTAGTAAAAATTTGTAGTACTTACAATTGTTTTATGAATAATATGTTTACTAATCACTATTATTGAGTGTCGCGTTATTAACATCACGGAAATTATCAAAGCTAAATGTGAGATTGCAGGTGCACCTCCTAGATTGTATGGATTCAGATATTCTTTCTTACGATTTCGTAACGAAAATAAGATGGGATAAAAAATCGATTTTTCTGGAATTATTGCCTGGATTTTTTGTGGAAGATGTGTGTATGGAAGTGGAAAAATTCAATTTCAATAACTTTAATATCTCGCCAGTACGTTGCAAAATCATCGGAACAGTTTCATTAACAATCAAGGAATCGTGTTATACAACATCTGACGGATCTAGGTAGTGAGGAAAGTGAAAAAATCAGTTAGTAAAATCGATTATGTGATTGAAAATTGGATTTGCGAAAGGTACCAGGTACGCGTGTTGGCTATCGTCAGTTTCTTTTGGCACAATATTAGCATGCTGCTTGGACTTGATAATAGTTAACAATGAGACTTTGGTAATTATTTGGATTAGAAGACTTTTCACAAATACATTACAAATTACTTACAACTAAAAAATTACGTCTGTTTTTCAAATAGTTAGCGACTCGAAAAAAACGTGATAATAATGAGATTAAAACAATATCGTGTTATATATTTGAATTTCGTAAATTAAATTAAAACGCAATCAATATATTTTCACAGAACATTGTAAAATAAATGTACTTCGTAACGAAAACAGTTGTTTAATTCTATTAGATTCGCTGAATTTGCAACGCACGAGAGTATTTCACGGAAATCGAACGGATGTCTAGTATCGCTTGTTTTTTTCTTTTCTATTTTCAGTTAAAAATAATCCTTCCCTCGTCTCCCACCGAAAAAACACACACTCACGTAAGCTGATATTGACAAATTCTCTTCATCCCTCACCTTTTCTTTCTCTCTCTCGTTTTCACTTTCCCTAATATCGTAGTTAAAAGTCAACGATTAGTTACCAGAACACAAGGCACTTGGCTTACACATCATACATGTCTTTTTTGTTATTAATTTGCTTTTTGGTATAGCTCGGTGTTGAGATAGCTGGCGCAAGACGCGCCGCGGGGGACAACATAGATATTAAAGATATTGAAGAGCAATAATCTCGCAATAGTGTAACGAATTCGCCAAATCGATTCAAAGCTGATTTTGAAAGCTGTATGAGACAGCAATGAAATCTTTTAAGGACGTATATTATAGTTGAATGAAGCACAGCGTTACGTAGTGAATCTACGAAGAACTGCCTTCCTACACTTTCTTATTAAAATATTAATTAAAATAGTCTTAAACATTCGTTTATACTACATCAGATAAATTATTTGCTCTTACGAGAAAGAAGCCGGAAAGATTCCGATCTAGAATCTCAGATGGATCGTGTTGTATCTCGCGTTTCGTTATATGAATCCGCGGTGCGTCTTCCGACGTACAATGAAAATAGCACTCACCTCACATACGCAATATTCATAGAAGAAAATAGTCATATATATATGTATGTGTGTCGTCGTACATATAATATATATACTATCTATGCAATGCAGTAATAATATATATAATATATATTTACTTTATATATATTCAGTATTTGTCTTAATATATATTCATTTATAAACGACGGTTAGATTATTCAATTACACATCTCAGTATTAAAATCCCTGTCCCTTTCGCTCTTTCTCTCACACACATACACGCGCAACATACGGACCAACTCGTGCACGCGCACATTTTCGCTTTCCTATCCCATCATCAGTAGTAGTAGAGTTTAATGGTACACTTAATGCTCATGCTGTCGTGAGGCAGGATTTTCGGTATTTCCTCTTGCACTTTATTTTCTCTTTTTCTAACACGGATCGCTGGACAGGCCGATCTGTAACGATCCAATCGGCCGAAAGCTTATATGCGTCTATATACGTTAACATGTATCGTCGATTTACGCAGAACGTTTTTTTTATCATTCTCTTTGATTCTCGTTTCCTCTTTGATTACGCTGTCTATCGACAACAACTATGGCGCTCGGTTAGTGATGCTTCACGATGCATTTCGCGTGATAATTTCTCGATTTTGTTTTTTTCCCCATTCGCGCGTACTCTTGAAAATTGAATTGCGAGTTATTAAACCGCCATTTCTTTTCTCTCGTTTCTTTTTTGTGACTGTGTGTTCGGCTGTGTTCTCTCTCTCCCTCTCTCTCTGTCTCTCTCTCTCTCTCTCTCTCTCTCTCTCTCTCTCTCTCTCTCTCTCTCTCCATAATCTGTCGCTAATTTGTTTACCGAAGTCCCGCCACTCACGATTCAGAAGAAGCCATGGGTTTCCATATTTTTTCTCTTTTTTTTTAACGAACAACATCGACATTTAACGCAGCAAGTATGGGCCGTTCGGCCTCTCTGACTCTCTGTACACCACACATACTCAGTTTTGTATATATATAGAAATATATATTGAGCGTACGTATATGTATGTACGCAGCGATACATACATGCACGTACGCTACCATCTGAGTCAATATGCATGTATGTGTATAATAGTAATATCGCCTCTTCTCCATATATTCAATATATATATGTATATATTAAATAAAATGGTATGTATATATGTATGCGCAATGTAATCACTAGTTTAATGTATATAAGTATCGCTTCAACATAATACTGATGCGCAGACGCTCGTTGACCTGGCTAAGCCGATTCGATTTACAGTTAGCTCCTACAATCGGATTTAATCCTGATAATTCGAGTCCGTTTCTCACTTATTTCGCACTTCTTTTTTAACGCTTCGCCAGATTACTCGCGAACGCGGCTTCTATCCGGATAAAGAGGAATCGAAAATTCTACGTCGCGCAATCATTTCAGAATTAATTAGTACCCTTAAATAACTTGCTCTCTTTCGAAAGCGATTTCTTGTGTTTCAAATACACTATTGCTCGTCGATGAAATTAACATCGAATTTATCGAAACTCGAACTTACGCGTAAGAGGATTACAAATCGATAAATCTGATTATTCAGATTAACGAAGTAGTAGAGAAGTAATCGATTGTACAGATTCAGATTCGAGACAATGAAAGTTATTGGCGGAGAGACACCTTAATATAAATTCTTTGTGTGATTTTATTAAAATTTCGTGCATCTCTTCATAAGATTACGCAAGAGAGAATTCTCGAATTCCTCGCATTCGCAGATAATTTGCCGCGTTGCTTGTACCGTTTCTTTGTCGACGAAGACTAATATGGCGGAGTTGCTTCGTGGGGGTTCTGGAGGCCTCCTTTGGGATTTCCTCTCCTCTTCGTCAACGAATCTATCTATCTATATATCTCGCTTCGTTAAGTGGTATCACTTTTTGATAGGCTCCAGATTAAATTAGGCTTTTCGGCAACTCGATACCACATCGCACTTGAAATTGACTGAACTGTGCTTAATTATATAAACAACGCATTGCAGTTTTCCGCCAAGAGCCAATTGCGAGAGCACCTATGATAGAAAAACTCTTTGAAGTCATGAGAGTTTTGACAAGATGATATTTTACAAACCGCAATATAATTTATTGCAGAAATCAATTATATCTAATTGTAAGTTAAAAATAACATTAAAAATAACTCTATTGTAACTGTATTGTACAATTTCAGAATATTATACAAATGCGATTTCATGAAAAAGCATCGCTTGATCGAAAGGGAAAAAATATTGAGAACTCTCGCAACCATTCGCAGAAGATAACCGCAAGACGTTTTGTTATCGAGCTTTTTGAAAGCAGAACTTAGCCGGCCAGCTGTAGTTAGTCCACGCGTAACTATAACACATTTAATAATATATTGTCCATATTGCTTATGGCACCAACTTTTGAGCGATTTTATTACACAGTCCGGATACGAGAGATAATAATTGTGTGTTGCTTCGTCCGAGCCCGCGTCTTTTTGAGCAAGACAAGAATCTGATTAAGTGATTAGATTTTCAAGTAGCTAAGATAATGTGGATTCTAAATATATAGGTATATTTATAGATAATATCTAGTTGAGCAGAGAGAGATAAGAAAACAACAACGACAGTATAAACGCGCCGCTTGAATATATTGCTATCGAGCACGCTTCTCTTCCATTCTATTAAAATTATTGCGATAATTTATACGAGCAAAGGGAAGTGTGTTGCGTGTACATGAATATTTTTTATTCTCTGATGACTTTTACTCGTCCCGTATTTTAATTCGCATATAAACTAAGTTGTAACAATCTGACCATTAAATTATATATTTGAGTATAATAATAGAAATGAGCCTTAGATATATTTTAGAGGATTTATATGGAGAGTAACATTTACGTATAAATATGATACGGAAAATATAAAGTCATGAGTTTATGCAATTACGTAATTGTTTCAGAACGTGTTACCTCACGATAATATATGCATCCCATTATCTTTTTCAATCGTAACATCTGTCCTCGATATATCAGATCTCGATGTGACACTTGCGTGGCACCTCTACAGCTGACCATGTTCTAGTACATTAAAAACACTATTAACAATACGTTCTGTAGTAAAAGTTAATAGAGAATAGTATAACATCAAATAGAAGAGTATAAAGAATCATGCTGGTGTATAGAGATAGACATTAAAGTAGGTAATAGGTAAGAGGACGATAGATTACGATATTAATAATTATATTAATAATCCGTAATAACTTTTTTCACTTATTAAGAGTAATTTTGCATAAACGTTGATGATCATTTAGTAGACTTTTTTCTCTTTAATACAATATTTTGAGCACATTCCTCAGGTGTATAACCACGCTACACTTTCTTCATCGAGTTGTACCAATATATTCCACAACTTATTAAACTCCACCAGTACTAAATTATTTAACGATTATCAAGAGCTTTGTCAACGTACGAATCATGGCGTGCATTGAACATTCTGTAGAAAATATTGCGCGAAATTTACTTAAAAACAACAGAATAAGTACTACAATAGTCGCTATATAATAGTAATTATCTAAATAATTAATAAATTATCGATAATAATGAAACTAACTTAATATATCAAAAACATCACTAACAATTCTGCAACTATATGCTAGGAAACGATGATACGTCTATAAGTATTTGTTGCCGAAAAAAAATATCTAACTTTCTTTTTGTATATATTGCTCGATTATTAAGTGCTTTTCTTCCCTCCAATCCAATTGTCCCAATTATTTTACGC
>Ga0157363_1002775_pt1 | contig 15557 bp, 10 predicted proteins | sample AttsexASBM1_FD_111477 | JGI IMG/M metagenome (GOLD analysis project Ga0157363, IMG submission 111477) | Fungus gardens microbial communities from leaf cutter ant in Ribeirão Preto, State of São Paulo, Brazil - Atta sexdens ASBM1 | ecosystem: Host-associated > Fungi > Mycelium > Unclassified ...
CGCGCTCTCACTCTCGCGCTCGCTCTCAACTCTTAACTCACTATATGCGTGTGCGTGTATATGGTGTGTGTATGTGTGTGTGTGTGTGTGTGTGTGTGTGTGTGTGTGGTGTGTGTGTGTGTGCGTGCGTGCGTGCGTGTGTGTGTGTGTGTGTGTGTATATGTATGTATATATTATATGTACTCTACATTTTTAGAATGAATCTCACTCTGAAGAGTGAAATCTGATTCTTAAAGATTGAAAAGAATGAAAATTGAGTCAATCTTTTGCAAGATTGGCTCAATTTTCATTCTTTAAATCTCTTAAAGAGTGAGATTTTATTTTTTAGAATTTAGAGAGAGTATATATATATATATATATATATATATGTGTGTGTGTGTGTGTGTGTGTATGTGTAACACACATACACACGACATACAAGCACTTACGCACTATATTGAATAATACCTCGACTGAAATACGGACTACTCCCTTGAAATATTACAATATGTGTGACTTTAATATGATGCAGAACAATTCCATGTGCGTTATAAACATTGTCCAAAACACTGAATAAAGTTATTGTCTCTGTGTTCGGCATGCCGCTCTAAACCGATTGTGATGAGGATGTAATTAAAGATAGTGTATGAAGAAGCGGTTTAAAGAAGAGTGCAGAATACGGTGACTCGACTGTAACATGTATCGCAGTGTACGGGTTTAATCTTACTTTTTCCGGATAATTATGTATAGATTTTCTAGATAAACAAAACATAGTCACGTAAGATTTATTATGGGTGGTATAGATTTAATGGATCTAAATAAACTTCGAAAAAACCTATATAATCTTCTCTTTTTATTGATGATACTTCTGTGCTGTAAAAATCATCGATCTTTTTCATAATATATTCTCAAATAATCTGTAATTATAATATATATAATTATATAACATCGGTATTTTTTAATTTATATATTATTTTTTCTTAAATTGTTCAAAAAGAAATGAAATATTGTTCTTCGCAAGAAATATTTAGAGCTTGTCAATTTACTGGAATTTATTTTGCGAGAAAAACCTAAAAGAAAATTTAAATTCCGTTTTAATTAAAATTCAATTTGATCCCTTTAGATTTGATATTTCATACTTTTTATTTTATATCTCTTTATATTTTAATTTAATTCTTATTCATTAGATATGGGATGAATCTTTCTTTTTTTTATCGGAATAAATCATGATTCTTAGGCTATGAGAATAGAGCTACCCATTCTGTATCTTTTTAATGATAATTTTAGTATGTGCAAGTATTTTACATAGTAAAAAAACTGCACAATAATAGATATAATGAAGTACGTCAAAAGTTCCAAAATAGATACAAAAAGGAGAGAGAGGTCCTTCGAATCTTTCTGTTTTATAGTCAATCACATGCTTGAAAAATTTATCATACGATGAAAACAAATGAAATAGCAGTCTTTAGGATTAGGGGTAATCATAAAAATCTAGAATCCGAATATTCGAATACTAAGGAAGTCAAATACTAAGGAAGTGACGTGGGTCACGTCACTTCCTTAGTATTTGACTTCCGTGGTTGTAGTTAACACCTTGTGAATTCTTTATGTCCTAACAAATGTATATCGCATGGCTTCGTTATCACGTAGACTTGATATTAAAAGAGGTCAGTATGTTTAATAATAAGTTACATTGTAGTTTTTTTTACAAAACTATAAAAATTTTCTGATTATTGACTTGATTGATTCTTTCGTATTAACACGATATATGTTGGAATCTAACCTATCTTAGTAACACGTTGCTTTTGGAAAAGAAGAAAATGGATCGCAACGAAAGCGATATTTATTTAATTTTACAACGAAAATATTTATATAGAATTTAACTTTAATTTTGAAATATAATCATTACAGAGAAAGTGTTATTACAGGTATAAGAATTTATGTGTTATAATCGAACAGATATAGGTTAAAAGCACTTTGATCACTAATAATCAATAAAAGATAAGAAAGAGCCGACTTTTTGCTGATTTATTTGTGATAAGCTATTGACTATTCTAATTTAACGTTTAAGAAATATAAACTTAAATTAGACCTGATTGTGTTTGAGTTAATATCAGGTAATATGGAGGAGCCAATATCAGATAATATGGAGGAGCCAATATCAGCTTTTGCCATGTATGCAGCAAAACGTAAAAAAACAGAACAGTTATTGAGTAAAAAGAAAAAAAAACAGAAAACTTTTGAACAAAAAGATGTTAAACTAGCAAGCATAAAGCAAGAGACGGGATGTAAAGATGTCATAAATAAATTGAAATTAAAAATTATGAAAGAAGAGTATAAGAAAAATAAAAAGGCTGCTAAGAAAAGAGTAACTGTTCAAATTATTCATGCAAAATCAAAACAAAAGGGAACAGAAAGCAGAGAAAATATTTTAAATGATGCAAATTCAAGTCACTTGAATACAAGTATAAATACGAGTATAAATTCAAGTCATTTAAATACAAATTTAAATGATACAGATCATCCACTTTGTGCAAATATTGAGATAAATAAACATGATCATCGCAATCCTGTTGAAGACTGTGGACAATTATTTAAATGGCTAGTGTATCCTATGACTATAGAACAATTCTTTACGTAAGTTGAAATCGATAAGTACAATATTTATACATGTTTATACATTTTTTATTGTGCATTAATATCAATCTTTTTATTTGAATCAGACAAAATTGGGAAAAGAATCCATTATATATAAAAAGAGATATGTGTAATTTTTATAAATTCCTTTTATCAATGTCTTTATTCGAAGAAACATTGAGAGATAATAATGTTCTATTCACTAAACATCTTGATATAACCTCCTACTCTCATGGAGTGAAAGAGACTCATAATCCTCCCGGTCGCGCTTATGCAAGTATTGTTTGGGACTATTTTAGAAACAACTGCTCCGTTAGAATGTTAAATCCTCAAATATTTATACCCAAGATACATGCTTTGAATGGTAAAAAATACAGTGTAGTTATATTTTAAGAAATTATTATTTATTATTACTTATTAATTTATTAAATTTGTAACGTGTTTTGTAGCTACTCTCCAAGAATTCTTTGGTTGCTTTGTTGGTGCTAATATATATCTCACGCCAGCTAATAGCCAAGGTTTCGCTCCTCACTATGATGATGTAGAAGCATTTATTTTGCAAATCGAAGGTAAAAAGAGATGGAAATTATATAAGCCACTTAAACCAAGTGAATATTTGCCAAGATATTCCTCAAGGAATTTTGATGAGTCGGAGTTAGGAGAGCCAATATTGGATAAGGTTGTCAGCGCTGGAGATTTGTTGTATCTACCACGAGGAACTATTCATCAAGCAATGGCTCTTGATACTTATAGTTTGCACATCACAGTAAGCGTGTATCAGAGAAACAGTTGGTGCGACTTTTTTGAAAAATTGCTTCCACAAGCTCTAAAGCGAGCCACCAAAAGAGATATTCGTTTTCGTGAAGGAGTACCGATGAATTATTTATCATATATCGGTTGTCAATATGATAATTTTCGCAAAGATTCTTTCAAGACTCTTGTTATGAAGTTGTTCGTTGAACTATTGGAATATATTGATGTTGATCATGCAGCCGATTTAATGGCCAAACGTCACATCCACGATTCTCTGCCCCCTTATATCTTTAAGCCAGAACGTAGGTGTACAATACTAGAAGATGGTGAGAACCTCTATAACAGGCCGAAACGTTATGGGAAAATTAAGCTTTCGACTGAGATACGATTGTTAAGATTGTATTGCATCAGGTGAGCTATAATCCATTTTGAAAAGCAAGTTCAGAAACAATATATAACTATGTTATTGTATTATCAGATTAATAAAAGAAGATAAAGTATATAAAATATATTACTCTACCGAAAATTCCAAAGAATACCACGAATATGAGCCACAATATTTAGAAATTGACAAAGAATTTGTGCCTGCGATTAAACAAATAATAGAAGCCTATCCTGATTTTATATCTGTGAAGGATCTGAAAATCGAAGATGTTGACACAAAAGTATGAAGCATATATTGTTTGCAATATTTTATTGATGTGTGTACAATGTTAACGATTATTTTGATTATTATAGATTCAAATAGTGAAAGATCTTTGGGAAAAAAATATAATTATAACGAAGGTTCCTCTGAATTGTGTACAATATTAAGAAGAAAAAGTACCAAAAAAGGTTTTTTTTTAAGAAGAGAAAAACACCAAAAACCTGAACGAAGCCTTTCCATGAGGAAGCTGTAAGAGATAATGATAAAGGGTAGATAATGATAAAGGGTGATGTAGCACACTTTAGTTAAATTCGTTTCGCATTTCGATTTTTTCGTGAATGTTATAGTATAGTTATGTACATGTATAATCATCATAGTCATATATGAATATTACTTTTCTTATATACGTAGTTATATATGTAGCTATCATCACAATTATCAAAAAAAGCATAAGATATAAGTTGAATGATACCGGGTTGAAATAATCTTATTTGCGCCTGAGTCGTAAGATTTTCCCTTGTTGCTAAACTTGAACTCCCTTTGCCTTAATCGACAATGTATGTTCCGCCCAAATTAATTTTTCTTCGATCCGTAATACAAAGCCTTCATACAAATATCTAAAATATATGTTATATGTAGTTTATCTGTTTCGAAAAAATAATTTTTTGACTGTTCTTGTATGAAACAGACAATAGTAAAATATTATAAGTAAAAAATTGTGTAAAATTACAACAGGAATCATAATATATACATATATATCAACAGTATGATTCCTGTTGTAATTTTTATAATTTATATTAGCTCTTACAATGTATATATATATATTTTACATTTTATAATTTCTTCTTTACATGTACAATAATTCTTAATTATATATCAATGTTTAGAAGATGGATCTAAATTTCTTTTGAATTGTATGACAAATGAAGACTGTACGACATATTAGTATAAGTTTATTTATATTTATGTCGTTACTTGTATCAAATCAAACTAGAATAAAACGCTTTTAAGAGCCGATGCCGTTATTGTTGCGTAATCAATTTTATTATGTATTACAGAAATTCAAATGTTTTGACTCACAGTAAAATTGAATTTAAAAGAGACAAAGAAATGAAAGGAATCTTAGCAACTACTCAAATAACATAAAACATAAAAAATATTGAAAAAGAAAACGAAAAACAGAAAGTGAAACAGAAAATAAAAAACGGTCAATATAAAATTGTAATCAAATAATTTATTATTTATATATTATTTGATTGCAATTTTATATTGACCGTTTTTTATTTTCTGTTTTTCATTTTCTTTTTCAATATTTTTTATGTTTTATGTTATTTGAGTAGTTTTCGTCAAGATTTTCTTCATTTCTTTGTTACTTTTAAATTTAATTTTATGACACGAACTATATATAATTAAAAATCCTCTATGATTCAAATCGTTTATATTTAAAATCTTCATGTTCCGATTCTGAGCTTGTTGCGTTTCTCTTGTGCGACATGATCCCTTTGTCTGCCTAATACATATTCGACATATTCTAGATATCCATCGTTGTTTAAATCGTCCTCTTCTAACACTTTATCTATTAGCACTAAAGCAAAACAGAGATTAATAATTTTATTGTGTATTTCAAAAAGAATCATAATATATAAGTATATTTTCTGAATATGTGAAATTGAAACGTACCTACAATCCAATCTTCCTCTGGTTTTTGTATTCCTTCTTCCTCGTTTTCATGCATCGTATGTTGAAGAGCGTGAAGAATTTCTAATCCGTCTAACTTTGTATTATTGTCGAAATCGTGAATTCTATAATTACGAAGCTTCCATATTAATAATGTGTAAAAAAAATGTTTAAGGCGAATAAACGAACCAATTTTTGATGTCTGAAACATACTGAAAATAGTGGAATTCTATCTCTTGTTCAGTCATTTTCGAAAAATCAAGTTGATCAGCCATGGAACCCATATCTTCCTTTAAATGTCTATAATCATAAGATAAACAATCACAAGATCACTCATTTGCTACAATGACACAGTTAAAACAACAAAGTTTTTCAGAAAATAAGCTTGAATACTTTGCATCATTAAAATTTTATAATATCAATTTTAAAATGCAATTTTTTGTAAAAATAACATTGTAGAGGAATAAAAGTATGTCCTTTTATTCCTAATAAATTATGTCCTTTTTCTTAAGTTTACATTCTTTTTCTGTAAGCAACTAAAAAAAAATGATAATTTTTTACTTATATCGTTGTAGTAAATAGACATTATATGTAAAAATATATATAAAGGAATTAATTATAAAACAGCAAGATTATTTACAGAACTAATTATTTTGTTTAATTATTTCTCACGTTGCATCATGAAGGAGTTCATCATCCTGCGTCAATTTGATTGCGTCGCTGTCCGGTGTGTAATGATGATGAGACACGCTGCTCCTTGGATGATGTGGCCCACGAAAGTGACCGGTCGCTAGGCCGAGGCAAAAGCTGATTAAAAATATTGTCTCCATTTTGTTATCTGAAACAAATGGCCGCATTGATGATAATATTTCACATTCTCTGTTACATTAAATAAATATATCTATACAGCTTTGGAGAAATTTAACAATAATCTACGAGCATACGAGATCACATACGAGATTTAATTTGTGGATTTAAATTGAAGTAAGATATTAGTTTGAGAATTGCATTTCGCGGTGGTTTGTATACGATCGAGTGTATGGCAGTTTGGAAAGAGTGATGACTGCCGAGGGGCGTCTCAACTTCGTGACATTCCGAACGGTGCTCATCGACAATGGGACCTGCTGGGACATGTTCATCGGGTGTGTCGCCGTATATGGAGTGCCTGCTTCTTCCGAGGGTCGTACGCCCCGTCGGTCAGCGACAGATGGGCGGTAGAGGGGGTCCATGGTAATTATTATGCGATTACCCACAAGCCCATTGATTTAGATTGGACCCCAGGGGGGCGAGCTGCGCGATCGCGGGCCCGTTCCGATTTGTTACAAGACCGAGTTCGAAAGTGCTCGGTGTAGTAGTACAGTCAGCGAGATTTTTGTGTCCTTAAAGGCCGGTTCTATCAATGTAAGATTAACAATAATCTCAGTTTAACTTACTCTCTCTAATACCCGTTTCTACCAATGTAGATTAAATTTAATTTCGGTTCAATTTACTCTTCGTCTTTTTCCAATTCTAAAGATTAGAAAAAGACGAAGAGTAAGTTGGACCGAGATGAAAGCTAATCTACGTTGATGGAAATAGGTATAACTCAGTTTAACTTATTCTATTCTCAGAAATAAGAAAAAGATAAACAATAAATTGAACTGAGGAATAATCTTATATTAATGGAAACGGGTCTAAGACGGGTTTAATCAGCTTCGACTATATGACACTTTTCTTCAGCTGAAATTAGATAGAAAATTAGATAGAAAAAGACAAACAGTAACTGTAAAGCAATTAGTAAAAACAAACAGTTGAGATTGGAAAATAGTCACATTTTACGCACTATAAGAATAATATTTAAAACATTTCTCTATTGATAGAAATCTATTGATAAAACAAATTAGGTTTATCATAACTGTCACGTTATCAAAGATGATTGATAACTGAAGCTATAGTTACTACAGTATTCGCTGTTTATTTGCTACGTATTTGAAAAAAGAAAAGTAAGGAGGAGGAAGGGGGCAAGTATGTAGGTGTTAAAAGACACACGAGAACGACACGAATACAAGGTACTTAGGAATCAATTTTATATAGGCTTACGGTGATCTCGAAGCGAGAATGCATATGTTAAGGGGAGCGCGGGGGAGTCTCCCGGGGGTTTTCGATCGCGAACGGACCCCCTAGGGGTCCATACTCACCCCAATTCCGCGTACCCTCCACGCCCGCCTCTGTCTCTCTCTGTCTGGGTGTCGAAATCTATAAATAATTTATATCATTTGGTCCATTCACTATGGAAGAGCCCATATGTACCTGTGTCGCCTTACAGGCGGCCTGCCTCGATATTCTCCTCCCCAATATCATCGGGATCGGCAACAATCTCACGTTACCCGATATATAACGGATATACAGATGAGCTTATGGATTTGACGCTAATCGATCCAGCATGAAGCGAAATTGACCACGTACAGGTGTTACTCGTATCGACACGAACGTATTTTCTCCCTTATTCTTCCAATCGTGAAAGAGGAGCTTCAAATAGTCAAAATTTTTCATATATTCCTAAAGTGATATTTTCTGTTTTTTGTATCTTTTAATATTTTGTGGAATTTAACAATACTCATTACACTAATTTTTGAAGAAACTATGAAGCAACAATTTCGTGATCCAAGCAAGGACTACTTTGTTACTGCAATTAGACTTTAGAGTTGCAGATAAAACTAATATGTTATTATACAGCACGCACAAATGTAATACATTAAATGTCATTATGTAATTATAGATTAGTACATTACATTTACTTTATGTATCATTAAATACAATAATATATCATTAAATACATTTTTATATATCGTTCCTTTACTTCAAAAATAATACATAATTTAAAAATACATAATTCTTGGACTATTATTATGAACGAGTATATATATATGTATATATATATATATATATATATATATATATATAATTATAATAAATAAATATTATATCAATCTTGTTAATATAATGTTTAATTATCTTATCAATCATATCAAAAGTAAATTAATTTAATTAATAAAAAATCATCACGAATCAAAGGGATAGTTTTTCAAAGAATATGAACAAAAATGACAAAAATGATATTTAATTATTTACTTTATGTAAATTTTTATATTATTGTATAAGTTAATATTTTTGATAATCATTTGGCTATTCATTACATAGCTAATTTGACATTTGGACAAAGAAGAACGAATTAAAAAACGAGTTGTCCGGAATCACTATCTTAAAATGTGCGTTACTTATATAACTTTCGATTTATATTTTATATTGATAAAGAAACCTGAATTGAAACATTTATTTTATTCGTTTTGTTACATTCACACGAAAATAAAAAATTTTCTGTGCATCCGAACAGCCGATGTAGGCTCTGATAGGCTTTTTGATATTTTCACTGATATATTTAATTATGTTGGGAATATATTTTTTTGCTAATGTTATATTTTATTAATTAATAATTTTCCATCAAGCTGAACAATAATATTTGAACAATAACTTTTTTTTTAAGAAACTTAATTTTTTGAGTTACTTTACTGTCACTTTTGAAGCAAAGAGAGCAATATACGATATGATTCAAAAATTATCAAGCTACTCGTGAAGTTATCTTATCCAAGTAAATTTATATCTATGATAATTTTATCAGTGTTATCGGAGACTGGATATACGTCTCCGCAATATCATACATGAAACTATCATCATAAAACCCGACATCTCCGTGTTTCTCGGCAACGAATATCCTCTAGCTGTCCGACATCCGCTAGCCATAATTATCGGCGGATATCTCGCGTCTCGCAAAGCTGAAGACTACCCCTCCGTGAAAGGTAGTCGCCACCCCCCGGATAGATGGAGCGCCACGTCAGTGATCTTAACCTGGACTTCTCTCGGTCGCTTTGCATCAGAGCGAAATCTCGTAGGACAGGTGGCGAAAGCTCGGCATTTATATCTTTACCTTGTCTTTGACTTCTCGCGGCGGTACGTCGATCGACCCAGTCGGTGATGGATCCGACCCCGCCCGCAAAGATCGACTGCTCGATCCACCCTTCGCTGTCTCGATCCCCTGCGCGGGTTCCACGAGACCCCGGTCGCTCTCGACTTGATCGGCGAGAAGCGTGCGACGCTTATCGACGTTTTTCCAGCGGAGTTTGCGTGCTGGACGAGTTGCTCCGAACGCACGGCCGCTCTCTTTGAGCGGGCTCTCTCGTTTGGTTTTCGTCCAAATCCCTGCGAAAAGTCGGCTAATCCGATCATCTCGCTTCTTTTGCCGCGCGGAATAAGCACGCGGATTACTCCATCCGACTCACGCTGCGTTCATCATCCAAGAAAGATCTGGAAAACCTGGAATTCTTCTGAAACTTTTCTCATATAGAGGAGCCGAGAATTATCAGGGAATTTTATTGGAACTCAGGGAATTTCTGCTGAAATCTTCCTTTCGATGATCTTGCTTCTCTTTATTTTGTGAGAGAAAAAGGAGTCAAATTAACGATTAAACGCTAATCTTGTTCAGCAAACATTTATTTTATTAAATATTTTCCTGAGAGAGTTGAATTCTGCTTATTAAAAATATTCTAGATGTTTTTAATTTTCTCTCTCACTTTTAATTTTAAAAATATATTTTAGAATATATTTATAGAATATTAAAAATATATTTCTATGGAATATGTTTTTTATTTTAAAAATATATTCTAAATATACTTCTCCCATTCAAAGTTTCGATATGTACTATGCAATTTATAATTCGTTCTATTTCTTAAAAATAAGAGAAAATTTTATATGAAATATTAGTTTTGTAAAATTGTATTGTTTTCTTCAAATCTATTATTAGACACTTGAGTTGAGTCTTAATTAATATATAATAATTATAAACGCGACAAAACCCACTTAGTAACTATATCTATCTTGAATTTTCATGCAAAAGTATAATTTTGCCTGGAAAATTAAACGAGAATGTCTGAAAATTAGGAAATTCTGAGAGATTTTTTCGCGCCCCCCCCCTCTCCCTTTTATATGGATACAGTCAATAAGTACTTATGCAGAGCTGTTACTGTTATTACATTTACACAAATTTTAGAAATCACGACGATATCGGCGATGATATTTTTGCTATTATTTTATTTGTGGTTTGATCCCCTTCATTCCGGACGACAAGAACTCCAAAAGCTCCGCATGCGGAAACTCGACCTTTTGTTATGCATTATTACGCAACTGTTTCTGTACAGCACAGATATCTGGTGAATATATATTTTTCAGGTATTAAAATATATCATTGCGCACGTATATGTATAGCAGCACAAATAATAACAATATTTATATTAATATTATCGTTATTTGCTATACGGATGTTCATATTTTACGCAAAAGTTAACAATGGTGTCACATTGTACTACTAAAAATCGCAGCTTTTTAATTTCTGCCGTTGATCTACCATTCATTCTATTAATAAATCTCATTAGATTTTTAGAATTCAAAATCAATTAAAGTATAATAAAGATCAAATCTCTTTTTCGACGTACTGATGAGGCTTATAATAGAAATTCGAAAAAAAAAAGTTTTTTACTGACTTATCTAAGAATAAAAGTTTATTTTACGTATATCTTTAGCAGTTACAGTGTATTTTGCTTATTATGAAAAAAAACATCAAGGCACTGATCCACCGGAAGATTCGCTTTTTCGAATCGCTCTTATTGTAATTAAATCGCGACGTGAGTTTAAGAGCGCTTTATCGCGGCAGCAAATTTGAGTTGCAGCCGAACTAGAATTTTTGAGGAGATAGTGTAGAGATGGAGAAAAAGAATAAAAAAAAGGAGAAGCGAGGAAAAAGAGAAGGAAAACGCCACGCAGATGCGGCGTTCGAAAAAGCGCGAGGGAGAAAGAGGAAAAGAGAGGAAGAGAGAAGACGGGAGAAGAACAGAGGGTATGCGTGTTTGAGGATCGAAGAGGGACAGAGATAAATTGCGGGGGTTTGAGAGAGACGCGGGGGTGGCGAGGAACGACGGGGAAGAGGGAAAAGGACGAGGAAGAGAGAGAGAGAGAGAGAGAGAGAGAGGGGGAGAGAGACAGAGTGAGTGGGATAGTGCACGGATGGGTCTCCGGTTGCCATGGCGACCATCGTAGCCTAAAGCTATGCTTTTATTGATTCCAAGCCGCAAACAATGTGCAGGAGTGGATGTTTCGCTCTGTTCTCTCTCTATCCGTCTGGATAGTGAGGTATTAACGCACCCCGAAATACCGATACCCATGGGCACGTGCCCCAGAAAAGCGGGGCCGTCTCGTTCCCCCTCCCTCCTTTCCTCCACCGGTTTTCCCCGTTCCATCCCCTTTTCCAACCTCCCTACCGCCCTCGTCCCGCGCAGAGTGCCCTGCGATTAATTCAGCAGTCTCTCGATATGCACAGTTCGCCGTTGCATTAAAATACACGCGACTTCAAAGCGCGCCTGCCGACTATAACGCAACGCGACCCGACGTCAAAGGTTACGTCGGACTGCATCTTCCAGTACCGCGTTTTGCTCTCCCTTCTTCCCCCTCCTCCACTCTCTTGCGCCATAGTCCCGAATTTTTCGGGGGTGCATCTCGTACCATTGCTCTCGTATGTCCATGTGACACGACGCTTTGTAATCGCGATTAATTCTGGTACCGTTCTGGGTACCACTTTCATCTCGACTGATGGAGAAACCTATTTAAATATTAATCATTCCGCGTTGAATGTTGGTTAATTAATTTTTCTATTACAATTGCGAATTACTTTATATTTTCGATGAGACATTTAATTAAACTACTTACATTTGATAAATTGTAAATTGTAAGTTATATACTTAATTAAACACTAATTAAATTCTAATTTTTCAATTGAGTTATTCTTGTATGTTTTACATGGTTTATTACGTGAATTCATGTAAATAATATTATATGGCGTTAAAAATATCTTGATAAAAAATGATGGAGAATTTAAATTTGTGTTACTTTCAATTATAATGCGCGCTGGAAAACACATGAATGTCCAGGAGAGAATTGATAACAAATCGTAGGTAAATCGGTACGCAACCGATTGAAGCTATAACGTCGACAGCTGCGACAAGTCGCAAAGAAAAGAAAGAGATCGATTGGAAAATACTGCTTTCTTTCTCTCGGAGGCTATCTTTTGAAAATCGAATCAATAACAATGAGCGAAACTAGCCATGCGAAAGTCAGATCGCGATTGAATTTTCTACTCGATTACTACGAAGAAACGACCACCCACTGCGATTTCTCCATGAACAGCTTACCGCCCACGGATGCGTTCCAATCGCGCGATTCCCGGAATGTTAGATTAAGTTGATAAAAATTTAAGTAATGACATAACTTAAAATAAATTGTTTTTTTATTACGCAATATCTTTATACTAAGTATTATCTACGTTATTACTTGTAATATAATTAAATAAATACGATCATTAAATATATCAACATGATCATCAGGAAATTATTGATAATCTTTACAGTATTCTTGATATTTTTCAAAAATTATTAAATTGAATATAAAATTATTTTCAATTGGATATAATTTTTTTTTTATTATTGGATATAAAAATTATTATTTTATTTTGAGTATAAATTGGATATATGTAATTCGATATATTTAACGATTATATTTATTTGACATAGATTGATTTGTACAAAAACCTGTACTCTCAGTAATTAAAGATTATTTCAAAAATTCATCACTTAAAAAGCAAGAATACTAGAGTTTGTGGTACTTAAATCTGAGCTCTAGATTGCAGAAAGCAGAACATTCGGCCGAACGAATATTCCGTTGTAATTTTAACTACTGGGTTCATTATCTTCATCCTTCCTTCGAGCGGCAATCTGTCTTTGCGAAAATTCCGGTTATCATTGCTCGAGGTTGTTTAAGTTTGACTAACAACTGTAATTTCGACTATTCAATTAGGAGAGATATAAGTAGTCTTTGACGAGATTCTTCTATAATAATTGCAAGTGGAATGCGCATTCATTTAATCACAGACTGTTAACGAGTTTCTATGGATTTCAATCGCTCGACAAACGTTAAGATATGAAATAAGATCTGTTCGCATATTGGTTACATTTTTTGAAAGCTTTGCTTTCTCTTTCTTTAAGAATATATATTTATATCTTTTTAAGTAAAGAATTTTTGGGAATTACAAATATATTGATATTTATTACAGAATCATTAAATAATTCCTATAAAAATTAAATTAATTAGCTTAATCATGATAGCATAATAGAAGATATGCGAGAAATCATAGTAGAGTCGTTCTTCGATTATCTTCGCGCATTGATCTCTCGCAGATATGCATTTGCTTGCTTCGCTTACCTGTTGACTGTCTTACCTCCCGAAGGAACAGGAATCGAGTGCCGTCGCTCGACGTCTAATTTGTTTTTAACACATCGCGCCGTTCGAATTTTTTTTTTTTTGCGGAGGAAAAATATCGCGCTGGTTAACGGCCGGCGTTGTTTGCGCGCGCTTTCGCATGCGCGCCCATGTGCGCATCCCTCTTTTCTCTCTCTCTCTCTCTCTCTCTCTCTCCCCCTCCCTGTCCTCCTGGGCTTTTTTTATTTTCGCGGCAATCGCTCGATCACAGGCGTGTCGCATTCTGACGCATGAAAATGGCCCAAAGGGATGCGCCAGCCATGATCGATGCTCCATCCGATCGGAGTCTACCGAAACTGCCCGTCAAATAATATATTCATAGCTTCCGGATGGTTGAACGCGACTCTCGGAAACCACCCCCGCGACCCCACAATCGTGTCTACTCTCCCAGCCCCCCTTCTCTCACAATCCCCCGGCAACCCGCTCTCGACCGCTCTCTCGTTCAACCCCTTCCCTCTCCCCCCGTTTATCCCCTTTCCGCTCCCGCCCACCCCGCAATGCGCAGTCCATCCGCACGCAAATCGACTGTCGAATAATTATCGAAAATACACGCGCGGCCGGCTCGCGGCGCTTTTTTTTCCTCCCCCGTTCTGTCCTCTGCCTCGCGGACATACGATTAACTCTTTGAGCTTTGCCGATATGCCGCTGGAAATATAGCTGTGTTATCTGGAGCTTTTCACGCGCCATTGCCCCATTCCGTTCGATCTCGCATGTCCGCGTAAGGTCGCGTGCACATTGGTCGATTAACGACGACTTGTATGCATTTTCCGGATGATATTCCGGTATATATGCATATTTTTAGCATCGAGCAATTCTGCTATTGAACTGAACTATTCTAGATACGTTGTGCTACGATTATATATCTAATGAACAATTTTCAAACTGAATTAAAAAAGTAGGTCTCGTGTACAGATTATTCCTGCAATATTGCAGCAACATTGCGAATATTACACCAATATTGCTACAAGTTCTGTAACGTATAGGATCCTTTATGTTTCAGCCAAATTTGTTGTAAAATTTTTCACGTACCTATTACGTACATTGTAAGTACAAAACTGTCCAAGCGGGATTTGTAAAGCATTGGAATCGGATTAACAAGAGTTCACGAACGTGGTCCCATCCGCGTTTCCACGATCACCGCTTGTCATTTATCAATGCGCATACGGCTTTGCATTCCGACGAGGATCGCGATGCATACTTATAACGTCGCTTCAGTTTCGAGGGTTCGCACAAATTGTGTCGTCAGAGCGCTAATTGGGCTCGTTAATGCGTTCTGCTGATGTGTACATCGAGTATCGATAACGGGCCGTATTCGGTGTAGCGGATGATAACTTATCGAGAAGGCGCGAAATCGCGAAATTTGTGATGTTAATGTTTGATCGCGTTTATATATATATATGTATATATATATATATATATGTATATATATATATATATATATATATGTATATATATATATATATGTATA
>Ga0157363_1002776_pt1 | contig 15557 bp, 8 predicted proteins | sample AttsexASBM1_FD_111477 | JGI IMG/M metagenome (GOLD analysis project Ga0157363, IMG submission 111477) | Fungus gardens microbial communities from leaf cutter ant in Ribeirão Preto, State of São Paulo, Brazil - Atta sexdens ASBM1 | ecosystem: Host-associated > Fungi > Mycelium > Unclassified ...
ATAACTTAATTATATATATATATATATATATATATATATATATATATATATATATATGTATAGTATAAGTAATAACAGTAAAATATAGGAGCATTTGTTTCCTACCTTAATAATAATGCTAAAGGAACATCATGACTCCATCTTTGTAATGCCACAGTTCCTTCGACTCTTATAGTATTAACTTTTTCTCGAAGCGCGATATTTTGTCCTAGCGCAGAATGTCTTTCTTTTAGGATATCCATTATATTAGGCTGACGTAGAAAAGCAACTACTTTATCATTGTAGGCTACAGGTATTTCAGGAGTAGCAGTTACAGACGATTGTTGCGGTCTGGGCGGCGGAAGGGGAGCTTCATCTAGCAATGTTCGTATATGAGCAGCTTCTGTAGGTAATCGTGGATCAATAAAAGACGTAGCTTTTCTAGCGTGACATATGAAAAATCTCTGAAATCATAATATTTATGATCAATATTATATGATTATATCAGATTACACAGAGTTTTCTTTCCTGAGAATTAAAAACTTACTTTGCCTGTTCTATCGAGTTTTGATTCATATCCTCTTGGGAGTTCTTTGTTCGGATCAGCAAAAACATTAATTAAGGCAACTAAATCTCTATTATGCTCATATCTTGGAAAAACTACAGGATCTCTTCTAACTCTATTGATCATGTGTTTTAAACTTGGATTACGGTTGTACACTTCCATGGCATCGGCATTGGTGTGTAGTACAGTAAAGAAATCAGGTCGTGTTAGAAATAATACCGGTGGTATTGTGCTGATATCAAATAGTTCAGATTCGCCTCTGTCAGTACGATCATTCTGTCGCTCGTTATTATCAAAAAAATTGCCGTTTGAACCATTAGCTTCGCGATCTATGTTATCAGGACGCGAAATAGTTCGTCGTACACTTTGGTAACGCCTGTCTAATTGTTGTCTTCGTAAATCGGAACCAGTATTACGTGTCGTCAAACTTGGTCTTTGCCATGTTGTAGTTCGATTAATGTGATCTATGTAAAATACTCGGCCATGACTATCTATTCTCGCTTCCCATGCTGAAATATACATAGCGATTGATCAATTAACATTGAACAAAATGCATAGAAACTGACAGAAATGCAGAAACAGAAATATAAGCATGTATAATAATAGTATAATATTTACTTACATGGAGGTAGAGGTTCTTCTGAGGATAAAGATACGTTTGATGTTTGGCATACAGGCAATGGACATAAAGGTTTGGGTCGATGTGTGGGTGTGGGAGGACACTCTAGTTGACTAGCTAGTGTCAATTCTGGCCTTTCTCGTTGTCTGTGTGATCTCGGTGAACTTAATAAAGCGATACTTTTTGTAACTGCTGTCCTTAACTGAAACATTGATTAATCCGTATATAGTTTAGATGCAACAACATCGCATAATAATAAAGTTATTAACAATCTCAACCTTAAGATTTGATGCTTCATCAACGTCTACAATCTCGAATCCAAAACAATCCTCAGGATGTAATGGCGCTGGATGCCTTTGATGTCGTTTAGGTAACTCTGGTGCTCCGCTTGGTAAAGCATTGCTTCTATGTAATGGTCGATGTGCTGTTCTTGGTGGAAGTGGTGGTGGCATTGGATAGAGAGTCTCGTATAATGATTCGGGAGACAAATGACCACCTGTGCTACGCCACAGCTGATAATATTCTGCTCCTTCCTTTGTTATAACTCCATTGGGTCTGCACTGTCTCTAAAATAAAATAGTTTTGTTTTTATAATAATGTTTTTAATTATGGAAAGAATGAATATTAAGAATAAGGAAAGATGAGGGAGAAAAAGCTTTAAGTATAAGATAGATGCGTAAATGCATAGATCTATGCGATAAGGAGAAACGATGAGGAGAATATAAGATTGGATTGAAAACTAAAGGTTGTAAGAATAAGATTATAATTTAGTGTAAGTAGTGCAAATTAATAGTAGGATAAGATAAGTTAAGATAGAGTAATGCAATTTTATATTTTGTGAGCTAGATAAAGAAAAAGGGAAGAAATAAGCGGATAATAAGATAAGATAGTAAAATAGTAAAATAGTTTAAATGGTAAAATAATAAATCAAGAGCGCGTGTAAGGTATGGATGGATGAGTGAAGTTAAGAGATTGTAAATCAAGTCCCTTTCTTGGCTATATTATATGCTGCAAAATAATAAATTCTATTCATTCATATAATAACGGTTCTATTTATTAGAAAGAGAAAGACCAAAGAAAAGGAATGCAAAAGATAAAAAAAAACAAAAAAATTCATTCTGAAGGTACAAGGATGCCAAAGTCTAGGAAAGTAAATCATTCAAGAGAACTTTAAAGCTCAAGAGAAATATTTATGAGTCACAAATGATTATTCCACTTCAATGGTATATTAGTAATTATTTTCACTTATTAGCGCGATATTTTTTGAGATGACCGTTACAAATCCAGAAAACTAAACCGCTCAAAAGAACTTTGAAGCTCAAAAGAAATATTTAAGTCACAAATGATTATTCCACTTCAATAGTATGTTAGTAATTATCTGGAGAGGTAAGTAGTGTCTCAGCACTAAGCATGGCGTGAGATATTGTTTTCACTTATCAGTGCGATATCTTTTGAGACGACCATTACAAAACAAATGTCTATCTAAGAATAAGAATAAACACGATCCGTAAGTGTGAATATATCAAATACGATAAAGAAAGCCAAGAATATCTATCTGTTAATGTATGTTTATAAGAAAATGTTTTTGAGTTATAATAATAACTAGTACAAGAAACTTAACAATGTTGTCAATTCTTAATGAAAATTTTATCAAAAAACTTTATTGAAAAATCTTAATTAAAGCTTGATCATCGATAATAATAGCTTGCGAAAAAGATACGTAATTTATTTACCTTTTTGATATCATTGTTACTTATACTCGCATGTTGCAACTCTATATCTGAATTGCTTTCCTCGCTGCTATTCGATGAACGAGGTTCCGAATCTAAGCAACGAATTCTCTCCAATTGATTTTGTCTAGTAAGTGACGAGTCCAAAAGTGCTACTGCATTCTCCTCAACTTCAGATTGTTGAACACTGGCAGTTTTAGGCATTTTCTCTAAGATTGGCAGTTTAAACGGTTTACCTAGACTCACAGAATCATGACATGAATCATGTCCCATGTCTTGTGATGTTGATATTTCTTTACAAACATGTTTAGATGAACTGGGTAATTCATTTCCGTCATTTTCAAGTAAATTCTTATTATTATTGTCTAATATATTTAAAGATATTTTTGTATTATTAGTTGCATCACTATAATTAGCTGAAGTTGCACTTTGCAAATTTAACGATTCTTTGGATATATCTAAAGACAGAGACATTAATCCATCTGTCAATAAGTTACTTTCATTACTTTCATGATCTACCTTGCAATCTTTATCGTCATTGCTAGACGTTTTTAATAATATATTCACAAGACTAAAATGACTCGTATCAGAATCATCATCTTTTAAAGACTGTTTACAAGTGTGCAAAGGTATTGTCTCTTGAATCGATTTGTGCCTAGTATCTGATGAAACATCTGTATTATTATTGCACAGATTCCCTGCACTTGATTTGTCACTGCATTCTTCAATATTATGACTCTTCTCAAATCCATAAGCTTTCTCATCTGGAATATTGTTAGAACAGGTTGCCAATTCTGAAGCATCATCACAATGAATTTCAGAAATGTTCTCTGCTAACAAGCCTTTCTTTCTGGATAAATTTTTATGAGCAACAAAAATTGATTTTTTACTCAAATTTTGTACCATATTGTTACATGTAGTACCATCATCATCTTCTTCAGTTTGTTTAACCAGTACTGAAAATCTATCTAAAATTTTGAAGGAAATACATCTTTATTATCATCCTTTGAATCTATAGATTAAATAAGAGAACTTTGCAAAAATTCTTTGTATGTTAAAAATATGAATAGTTAAAATTATTCACAAATTTGATATTGACATTACCTGTTGTCTTAGATTGAGGATATAAATTCTCTGCTTCAAGCACGTTAATTGTCGTTACAAAGTTATCACTTGTAGATACTGCATCTTCAGTCGAATTCAAAAACTTGGTTCTGACGTCCGACGTGGATACCTTGTCACCATTAGCATTGGTCAGATGAGTATCTATATGTTTCGCAGATACAATCGAGTCTTTATTCTCAGAATTTAAGGTCATTAATGAGACAGATTGCTCGTTAGATTTCTCAGTATCCTCCTCTTCTTTGAAAACACTGCCCATGGCATCTGTTTCAGATGGCATCTTCTCTTCAAAACATATTTGCAATCGAAAGCCCCATGAAATCCTGTAATAGAAGAAGCAGTTTAACTTAAAGAACTTTGACTGTGCAAGTCTGTGAAAATCGAGCATGTAAATACACATCATACAGCGAGATCTTAATTTTTACAGTATAAAATTCAGTGTAAAAGTATAAGAGAACGACCGTAATTAAATAAAATACAGAACGAAAAGAACAAATTAAAGTTGCATCGAAACATAAATCGACGACGTTAATTAATCACACGAAATTTCAGATGCAAAAGGGAGACGGTACCTGACGCGAGCAGAAATATCGTCGATGTTTAATTTATCATGGAAATTAACTGCTTCTTCTCAACACATTCTGTTCCGTACATATACATAACGGATACGAGATGCTACGGGAAAGCCGCTCCTTTGCCACGATACCACATGCTTGACACGTAACGTAATAAGATACACTACGGACAGCCGTCCCTCTTTCTTTTCCACGTAGTATCCGTCACTTTATTTATGCGTGACTTTATTCTCATCAATTACTCAGTACACGCGTGAACGAGTATATTTGACAGCGCGGACGTAGCAGACTATAAGCAGGCTAGTGATTTTATTTTCTCTCATTTAGTGTTGTCCAGTGTTACCAAATGGCCTATGGCCTAGTTACATCGTGCACTTACCTACTATTAACTAGTTACTTTCTGTTAAATGATCTTAATTTTTCGGAGATATGTTGAAACATATATATGATATATGTATTTAATTAATTATGATGTATATTGTATCAATTTAGTACATCATTCTTTAAATTTATTGGTGAAATTAAAATAATTTAATAGAAAGTTACTAGTTAGTATACGTATCAAGTGCACGATATAAACTAGACCAACACAACCATAGGCTGTGGTCAAAGTCTCGCTAAAAATGCTTTGAAGCGTTTGATGGATTAATTAGAAGAAAGAATTTTACAAACTGATCAATTAAAAATGCTTCAAAACATTTGTAGTATTGACCATAAATCGCACCCTAAACGAATAATTGAATCTCGATTCATCGAAGGAAAAAACTATCGATTATTTCGATTGATCAGCGAATATTCCATCGTCTCCATCCCTAGCCACAAAATGGAGGACTTGTAGTTCTCTTCGTTAAACGTGAGAAATTATGAGAAATTCCTTTATTTATTGTCTATTGTTAATAATCGACGTTGGTGCATTTTGATGCGCGTAGTTGAGTACAGTTATAGCGTGCATTGACAACGTGATTGTATATTTTTATAGAGAGTTTTATAGCATTTATCCGCATCTGTGAGTCGGTAGCTTCAGTGGAGATCGAGTACTTTTGTAATAATTATCAACAATATGTTCAAGCGGAGAGCTTTTAATATTGCTGTTTATCGTTAAAAGCTCTTTCTCTTTTTGTTTAAATATTTAAAACGTTTAAAACTTCACTGACGTGCCTATCGACAATTAATCTGTCGATAATTAAACTGAAAATTAATCTCAGAAGAATATCCATTATTTAAACACATGACAATTTTGTAAAATCGCAAGTTGATAATTTTTTGGTTTACGATCCTCGTCGCCAATAAAATGGATTTCGGCACTTTGATCTCTGTCGCGCAAAAGAATGAAGTAAAAAAACAGGTTAGTCCATATTGTTGACATCTATGAAAACTTTCCAGCAAGAGAGACACATATTGCATCAATGGCTTTGCGTTTTGGCTCCTGAGCTTAAATTGGTCTAATGCAAGTAAACATCATGATTGTAGATATAATATATAAGTATACATAGAGAGCTTTCCAGAAGAGGCACAAATTGATACAAGAGACATCCTGTCCTTGTTTGATAATCAGTAAGGAACAAAAATAGAATGATTCTATGTCGATTTGTATCTCTGCTGGAAAGCTTCCTATATATACTTATTATATTTACAACTATATGTTTACTTACATCAGGCCTGTCTAATTTGAACTCTGGAGCCAAAACGTAAAACAAATTGATGCAAAAAAATTCAAGGTAAGATTTCATACACTGTAAAATGTTGCATCTAAGTGATGCTTATCAACACTTTATACTTCCTAAAATTGTACATTGAATTTACAATTTTTTTATGCTCTGTGTTTTGGCTCCAGAGCTCAAATTGAACAGACTTAATTTATATCATATTTACAAATGACGAAGTGTCGATATAATGATCAATTTAAATTAGATGCTTTTTGCTCTGTGGACCATCCTTCTTGAAGCGTTTATTTATTTTTCAGCAGACTGTTAAGTGCTATCAAACAAAATTTGCACCACTGAAGAAGCAGTCTAAACAATCTAAAACCCTTTCCGATAATATCAAAAAATTTTTAGCTCGAAAAGAAGAGGAAGAGAAACAAAAAGCCTTGGAAGAAAAAAGAAAAAAGGAAGTGAGTTAAAATGCATAATAAAAGATTGCTGTATTAGTATCTGAATAATTTATTTATATTTTGTGCTCTCTTTATATGATTTTTGAGTATGTATATATATATAAGAGGTGGATATTTTAAGCTCTTAAGTTTTGTATTTTTAAAATATCTTTTGTTTTAACATTTTTTTGTGTTAAAATTTGTGTTCTTTAGAAAAGCCTTGTATTTAGTTGTTTATATTTTAAAAAATTTTTTATAAGACACTTTGAAATATATATGTGTATATATATATATATCTATTATATATATCTAGTATATATATATATATATATATATATATATATATATATATATATGTGTGTGTGTGTATGTTTTCTTAAGAAACTTTTTAAAATCATATTATAGACATTGCAATATAAAATCATATTGTTACTCTTAATAAGAGTAACAATATGATTCTATATTGCAATTACTTATTGCATCTTCTACTTGCAGAAATTACTCCATTTATGCCCATTTTCATCGATGTAGAGTAATTTTAATCTTGGTTTAACTTACTCCTTTTCTAATTTTTAGAAAAGGATAAAAAGTAAGTTAGTAGCATTAGGAAATATAAGGGTTTTAATTATGAATTCTCTTATATATTGGAAAACATGGATTTACATTAAAATAATTAAGTAATAAAGTCTCCCAGAACCGTTCTTAGTATGTTTCACACCAAATTCTGAATAAACTCCAGATAGTTGCTTTTCATTTTCATCAAATAATTTTTATTTATAATGTCATGGCTCAGTTGAGTGTACATTCCTTTTTATTCTGAGAAATGAAATTTAATTGAGAGTATAAAGATTGTGTTTCAAAATTGATTTTTAAGAAAAGCCTCTTTTTTTTAACTGGACAAATACCCTTCTAATATTCAGAACATATGTAAGAAAAAAGGCTCCCCTTGGAAGAAAAATTATTAAAAATTTTGATTTTGAAGGAAGGAGATTTCCGTCTGTCTTCAAAATTTATTTGTTAGTACTTTCTAAGAGAGACTTTTTTTTAACTGTTTAGATTTAAGTTAGATTATATTAAAAGGTAATAAATTAAACATAGATAGTTTGCCTCACCAACTTGGACAAATGGTATCGTAAAATGCATTAATTCTTAAAACCTTCATTATGGAAGTTAGCAGTTACTCCAGAGCTTTCTAAATAATAATCGTTGTTCATTCCAGATTTTAATGTAACTTCCAGATTTTAATGTAACTTCAAAGTTGTTCAATGCTACGTTATCTCCAGATAAATTAAAACCTTGAATTAATACATCTGTATGAATAAATTTGAACTTTGTATTATTGAATAACTATACACATTAGGAAAGATCTCCAATGATCTTAACATATGTTATGAAGATCATAATCCTAAGTAATCTCCAACAAGTTTTAGCGTTCATCCTTTGTTAAAAAGTTAATAACAAAAAAAGGTTTAAGAAATAACCTTTCATTTTTTTATAATATTTTATATAATATTAAACTACCCTACTATCTTTCCTGTTTATAGGCATTCCATGATCTTTCCTAAAAAAATTTTCAAATATTTCAAGTCTTGTAGTAACATCAAGTTATATTTTTTTTTCAGAATCTTTTAGCTTTACGAGATCAGAAGACTCAGAATCGGATAAACAAACACTTGAAAGTTTGTAAAGCAGCGAATAAGTCAGTGATTGAGGATGCCATTGACAGTGAAAATACAGCTATTACTATTGCAGGTAGTATAATATTTTACATACTTAAATAATTTTTTTTTACAGATGAAATAGATTTGATGAGAGTTTGTTTTATATTTTTATCTAAAATTACATATCGTAAGAAGGGACAAGTTTGAAATAAAATGTAAAAATAAAGTTCCAAACACACAAGAATACCAAGAGATTTTTTTATTTAATTATAATTATTTTATTTTTTGCAACGTATAGCCCTTTTTAATACATTTGAAAAATTATAATATAGTGCTGTTAAATTTCTAAATAACAGTGAAGTATTGTTAAATAGTAAAATAGAATTGTATCATATATGTAATTTGCAAAGTAATAAAACTGTAAAAGTATAGTGATTATAAGGCATTAAAATGAAAGTTATAGCAAAAAATAGTTTATTTACACAAAAGTAGTCTTGATATTAACTTGATTAATAGAAAAATTTATCCATAATGGGCAACATTTTTGCCCACAGGATATACAAGCAATACAATATATTATTTATCCATCATCCCAAATCGAGGCAGAACAATTTCACAGTGGGTTTGCACAGCGATGGATGCTTTAAGGTCAGCCTTATTCCGAAATAATCCAGATAACTCATAAGTATATGAAGTCTGCTATAGTATCTCAGTTTTATAACATTTATGAATTTTTTTCGAAGTAATGTAGAGAGAAAGCCGTGATTTAATTTATATTTATCAAATTAATAGACATATATGCATGTTGCTGTATTACTTTGATTTTTTTCTTCCGTAAATAAATAAAATTAAATAAAAATAAAATTATTTTTATTGTGCATTTAATATGCATAATGTCTTACAATTTTTTTCATTATTCATTGTTTATTTTATTTTTTTATTTCATGTTAAATGTTATTTAAATATTAAACGATGTTAAATGTAATATGCATATATGACAATAATTGTTAAAGAAAAAGTAGAAATGTGATTTAGCTTAGATTATATTGAGATGTTTGTTGCATTTTTTTCATCGCAACTATTTTTTCAACGATCTTCTTTTATTGTATTTTATTTTTTATATCATCTCTGTATTTATTCTTGTTTTTCTCTTTTATTTCGCGATATTTTATTAATATCAGGAATTTTCTTATCTATAAAATGAATGTTTTGTGCTTGGTATTTGGAACTTTATTTTTATATAATTACTGAAATGATATTACTGATATGTTGCTCTAAGTATATCCTTAAAATATATTTATAATATACATTATTATAGTATAATTTTTTATATAATTCATTATATTGCTACAGGCCCATCTCAACCTGATGAAGATGATTATGGATATGAATCTCAGGCAGCTTCTGCATTGTACAATCAACTTATGAATAAATATAATAGTTTACCTCCGGAAAAACCTCTTTTTAGTGCTAGTGAAAGAACAGTGAAAGATATTGCATCCACAAAGGTATATTTCTTTACGAAAAATTAAAGAAAATATTTCGAGAGAGTGTAAATTACATAATTTAATATAATTGCAATTCAAAAATATGTAATAAAACAATAATAGCTATCATAAAGTATGTTTTAAACTGGAAATTTAAAAAGTTCACATAAAAATATTATTTAAGCATTGATTGATATATATCTTTCTCTTATATTTCGGACATTTTTCTCCACTTATTTATATATTACTATTATTATATTAAAAGTTTACAATTTAATTTCGAAAAAATATCCTTTATGATAATAATTATTTTTTATTACACGTTATTTTTTCTCTGATAAAAAGAAATAAATCATTTTTTCATATCAATAGGAAAGAACAACAAATATATAATATTCTATCATATTTTATATAATTAAATATTGTTTTATATGTTATAGGATAGAGTAAAACAAGCTCTAAAACAACAAGAACTTGAAGAAAGTAGTGGACATAGGAAAAAAAGAAAATCGAACATTTCAAATATAAAAGAAACTGAAATTGAAGAAAAAGTAGAAAAAAACAACAAAGAAATTAATAACAAAGTCAAAGAAGTTAGAGAAAACAAAGACGAAAAACCCAAAGTGAAGAAAAAATCATCGCTACCACCTATAGGTTTTGCGGAACTTTTAAAACTCGCCGAAGTAAAGCAACATGAACCTGTAGTTGTAGAAGTTAAACCAAAAGTTGAAAATGAACGACCAATGACAAAACGTCAAAAAATGGAACACATACAAGAAAGAGAAAGGAAAGAGCAACGTGAAAAAAAAGATTTAGAGGCGAATAAAAAGACAAGTACATCTAGCAAGCTTGATAAGACACAAGTGAACAGAATTCCTAAAGCCAATGAAAAATCTGTAATCTCAAATTCAACACTGAATAAAATGTCCAAATGTGCAACAACCATTCCTAAACAAATTACTGATAAATTCGACATTAAGCATAATATCGAAAAATCAAATTCAAACAAGAGCTCATTTCAGAATGAATTATTAGAGGAACGAAAAAAATTAGAAGCTGAGAGAAGACAATTGGAGGAAATGCGACGCGCTATCGAGGAAGAAAAGAAGAAATTAGTACACAGTAAAAATAAAATAGAAAATGTAAAATCTGAACCATGCGACAAGTTAAATATTACTAAATCTAAATCTATAAATAAGCAAATATCCAAGGACATTAAATCACGGCAATATCCACCTTCGGACTTAAAGTTACAATCCACATTAGCTAATACTAAACCAAAACAATTTTCACCATCTGATGTTAGGTCTACAAAATCTAATACAGTCGTCAAAAAAATATCCAATAAAAGTAATTTTATTTATAAATTATGCAATACGATTAAAGAATTTTAAAACTCAAATAATTAATAATAATTTGAAACCTATTTAATTTTGCAGGACGTATCTGTGATGATGAGGAAGATGATTCAGATTTGATTGATTTCATAGACGATGAGCCAGAAGATAATGAAGAAGATTATAGTAAACATATTAGCGAAATATTTGGCTATGATAAGAGTAAATATAGAAATATCGATGATGATGATGATACTGCTATGGAAAGTAATTTTGCGCAACAATTAAAGGAAGAATATATATCTTCAAAAATAGGTATTTATTTATATGAGCATTTACATGAGAATTTTGTAACATAGATATAAATAATTTAAATAATTTATTAATGTATAATTTAAAATTAAATATTTATAGGATATATGGAAGATTTAGAGGACATGCGCATAGAAGCATTAGAAAAAAAGAGAAAAACTATTTCGAAGAAGAGAACAAAGAAATAGTATAAATTATTTCAACTTTACATATTATATGTAGCTTATATCTTTGAGGATATTAATATTTATAACTATAATTCTTTAAGTTATAAGAATTAATATAAAAACATTAATTTGCATTGATTAATTTGCATTATAAAAAGAATCTTTATATATTTTTTTTTCAATATCTATAAAAATTATATTTAACATATAATTTTTTGTTGGAAAAGTTATATACGAGATATATAAAATGAAAAAATATTTATAATATATAATATATAATAATCAAAATATATATATTATTTCGATTACTATATATTATATATTATAAACAAATTTTTAAAGGACCTTGCACAATTTGTATAAAAAAAATCATTTTCAATCAATTTACTTGAATTTGTCATATGTTATAATTCTTAAATTTACAAAGATAAAAACTGATTCCAATAAAGGCATATGTAAGTGAAAATTGGCTATGCATTGAATAAAAGTAACTTCATGTACCTTTTATGACTTTACGATTATTTACTGACTATCAGGAGAGGATAAGAATAGTTTCGTTTATTTTTACAATTGTTTTAAGTGTTTAAAGTGATTTAATTGCGTATGTACAGTAGACGATATTGCGCAGTCTTAGTTGAGTATAGGTTAGAAAATGCTAGAAATTATCACTTGAAACATTCTTTGTCAGATCGCGAAACTACCGCCAGCTCATTTCAAGGCTCTGCGCACAATAGAAGGAATTAGGAATAAAGAATAAACGATTTTAACCTATCAGAAATCGGATACATTGGAATACACGGTTTCTCATAAGTTGAAATTTATTCCTAATTCCTTATTTCTTCTATTGTGCGCAAAGTCCAATAATATATTAAGCCTGCAGCACACGATGCTTGTTCTGTTGGATTGCTAACTGGATTAGAATCTTGCCACTGTATTGGCTGCAATGCTATCAATGGCCTAGTTTTCACCAAGGATTTAATCCGGATCAAAGAGTCGATTCTATATCTTGAAAAAAAGAGGTCGATTCTGTATTTTCAAACAAGGTGAAAATTACAAAAGTGAGCAAATATTACTAGGTGTTGACCAATGAAATTATCAGTATTCTAGTAAATTCGCTCACTTTTATAATTTTCACCTCATTTCAAGATACAGACTGTGATCAAAGTCTCGCTATAAATGCTTTGAAGCATTTGAAAACCTTAGAAAAAAGAATTTTATAAACCTGACCAATTAAAAAATGCTTCAAAGCGTTTGCAGCCTCGTATCAAAATACAGAATCGATTCCCAGAATATAAGAATCAATCAACTACAGTCGAACGACAGGGGAATGCTGGACTGTAGTTGATTGGTTCTTAGGCCGGAATCAGATTATGCATTGCAGATTGAGATTGAAGAATAAAGATTGAAATTTCACCAATGAGGACAAAAAAATTCTGGCTCCTTTTGTTCTGATCAGTCAAACTTCCTTCGTTTAATCTTCAATTTCATTCTTCAATGCGTAGTCTAATTCTAGCCTTACATTCTGATCCGGATTAAACTCTCGATAGAAACTAGGCCAGTGCCAACATCGCAGCCAATAACAATCCAGTAAGAAAATAAGCATCGTGCCAGCTTTATTTTGGCGCCGAAAATGAGCATTGATGAGCATCGAGCGTCAGCATGGAAAGCATACGTAGAAATTCATGGTTATTCCGATCAGCGGACTCCCTCACGAATCACGATACGGCTGGATTCGGCGCACGACAGTCTCACTTTTCTTCACGGATGGAGTTGAGTCTCCTTCCCTCTTATTTTTGTGGGTTTCTCTCTGGTGATACGTAAGTCTACTGTGTAGATATAAACAAGGACATAACGATCTTTATTGAATGCGGTTTATCAACCTTGTCGACAATGTGCAAGCAATTCCGTCGAGAATGAATTAGTAACAGTCGTTTGTCATACAATGTGAAACCATTATGGCACAACTATTTGCAACTATCGTAATACTGTTGATTGTGTTTTAATTCATGTTTTTTCTTTTTCTTTTTTTTTTATATCGACTAATTACTATCGGTTCACATTGCGACTATGTCGTGGAAGGTAAAATATCGTTTAATATTGAGAAATAATGTTATTTGCTTTATTCTGATTCTAAAATGAGTCGGTAGTAGATAATCGGAAATCTCAACCAGTCTTAACCTTAGTCGTAAGTTAGTTGTTGGCCAATTTTACCGATTAAGACTTAGGATTGCTTAGGACAGAGCTGAGATTTAGTTGTACATTTCGACCGATTTTCAGCTTGGTTCCTGCTCCTTACTTCACCAACCGGCGCACAGCTTAAATGTCGATCGGCCGAAATGTGCAACTAAGGCCATGTTCGTATATTACTGCCAGTTCATTGCCAGTACTGAAAATCTATAATTCCCGTTACATATACTATACTATTGACAACTGACAGTATATGAATGCGATCTTAATCCCAGTTCTGGTTTAGGACTACCGATTTATTATAGAATGCCGATTACAATGACTTAAAATGTAATGTCAATTTGTTGAGCTGGAGATATGTATATGGAACTACCCACCAAATGACGCAGTAGCTATGTTCCAAAATTGATTGCCTATATCAAAAATCTATAGTGCATGTAACATAAACTATAGCATTTTCAGCGCTGGCAGTAAATTTGGAGCACAGCCATTGTGATACAGTGATCATGTCATCTTGGTTTAACATTTGCAAACAAAGATGTAATGGATCCACTATGTTACACTGTCACCTGCGTCTCTTGCTGAAAATCCATAGTAATGATTGTAAATTGTTCAGTGTCATAATTCATATATTATTTATTCTCACTTTGCATCGCTTTTCAGAAAATAATCGAACCAACTTCAAAAGAACTTGCTTTTCGTAAAAAATATTTTCATGGTAGGTTAATTTTGCCTTATAATTTATGTATAAGCTTTGAATGTATATTTTTCACATGTGTGTATAATTATGTAATGTACAGATTATATATAGTATATAATATATATATATATATATATATGTATGTATGTATATATAATTATACATATAGACTAGTTTACACTGTGAGAAATAAGACAACATGAGAAAAATTATCAGGATACTCTAAGATTTGAATCAAATCTCGATATTAGTAGACTTTCGTCCTGTTACCGAGCCACACAGCCCTGATGCTGATAGTTTCTCTGTTGTTCCTATTTCCTCGAAATTTTTTACAACATTTGTATGTGTACTATCAGTAATTTTTTATCAAATTATTATCTTAATTTTGTAAGGATTCAAAGGATTATTGTTAAAGTTATACAGCATATATAAGATAAAACATTTTTTAAATAAGAACTCAAAGTTTTTCAAAAATTATGAGTACAGATCTTGAAAATATATAAACTAGGATTACATTAATGAAATAATCATTTACTAACGTTCTACTAGCTTTATTCTTATTAAGATATTAATTGCATTAAATTTACAAAATGTATTCAAAATAAGCATCAAAACTAATTATATTTAACTTAATAATTCTTGGGCTTATAGACTCACTCACTAATAAAATGATGATATAAAATACTAGACAGAAATCATTGTGAACTCAAACAACTTATATATCTTTATGCAAGGTATAATAATTCAGTATATTTCAGTATATTAGAGTTTACTACAATTAAAAAGTTCAAGAGTACTTAAGAAAACATTCTTATTTTGACCAGTTAAACATTCTTTAATTTTAATAACCTTTTGAATTACTTTATTATATATATATATATATATATATACATATATATATATGTATATATATATATATATATATATATATATATATATATATATATATATATATATAAAATAATTAAAAAGATACTGACACATATAAAAAATAAAAAAAAAAAATAAAAATAAATATAGATAA
>Ga0157363_1002778_pt1 | contig 15553 bp, 12 predicted proteins | sample AttsexASBM1_FD_111477 | JGI IMG/M metagenome (GOLD analysis project Ga0157363, IMG submission 111477) | Fungus gardens microbial communities from leaf cutter ant in Ribeirão Preto, State of São Paulo, Brazil - Atta sexdens ASBM1 | ecosystem: Host-associated > Fungi > Mycelium > Unclassified ...
ACCTTTACAGAAATTCTGCTTTATTCGCAATTTACAAACGAGCATGATAATTCGGTATTTCACGCTCTCTGACGATCTACTTCCCAGTAATACACATGTCCTTCCACCCACGAAAAAATTCCTGGTTAAAAGACGATCGGCTGAGGAGAGGCGTAGGAGGGTGTGCGTTATCCTGAAAGTTTAGTAGCTGGCGCGAGGCAGCGCGAGAAACCGGTAGTAAAGTTATTCAGCAAAGAAAAGAGAGAACCATATGAACATGATAGAAAGGGACAATCAACAGAGGAAAGAGAGAGAGAGAGAGAGAGAGAGAGAGAAAGAGAGAAACAGAGAGAGGCTGGGTTAGTATCCGAGTACCCGAACGATCCTCACAGATAAGAGCAGAAGGTGTAACTTACTAGGCCTCTGGTATACATCGTGCCTTTATATATCCACTAGCCTCCCGTTACCATGCCCCTTCCGTGTGTGTATTCTTCTCATCTCTCTTTTATCTCTCTTTCTCCTCTTTCCCTCCTTTCTCTTTTCTATAGTAGAACCACGTCCGTTTCTGCTTTTCACCCATTCCTGGCATCTCTCAAACCTATGTTATAGCTGCTACGTAGGTTTATAAACCTTCCGAATATGTAACAAGTATATACAAAAAAGATATGTGCGTGCAGGCGAAATGATCACTACACGTGTATACAAAGAAGTTTCCAAATACGTTGCCAAACGTCGGATGATCCCGCGAACGGAAAATAAAGATAATGAACTTCCGTTGTATCAGCCTTTAGATCGCAGTTACAACAACATTTCGAATTATCGGATGTTTGATTTACAGATTCGTTCAAAGCAATCGGCTGAACTTCTTATTTTATATTTCTAGAAGATTTTTAATATTATATAGCAATAGGATTATTGAATTAATTGAAAGTAATATCAAAGTGCATCTTTTGTTTCGTCTTTAAGTGAACAGATGGTCACCTCAGGTATATATATTCTATATAGTCTTCTTTCAAATTTTGTTCTAGAAAAAGAAAATGTATCATCCAGATGTCCACAGATCTTAAAGTATATTGTTACATTATTTTTATATTTCTTTATTTCATAAGAATATAATTAATGTAAATTTAACTATAACATAATATACATAATATCTATAGTAAAAAATAATTTTTTGTTAGTATATCCTACTTGCATATCTTTAAATCACTTATCTACTTAAAAATTAATAATTTTATAATTCTTTTAGAAGATAATAAACAAAGAAGAACAATGTATTAAAAAAACAGAAATTAAACGAGTGGGAAGACGCTAAAATGAAAGAGCTAAAATGCTTTTATTTACAAAATATATACCTTAAATATCTTTTGCTCTTTGGATACATCCTTATGAAGATATATAAAAACAAGGAATCTTACATAATATCAATGATGATGGATAATCGATTTCCCAATTTAAATATTAATGAGTTTTTGTAAAAGCATTAAAGCTTTGTAAGACATGTTCTATATAATATAGTTATATACATTTCGAAACAAGCAAAACCGGTAAGTGATGGCGTGTAAGTGACGCAGGAGCAATCGCAGTACCTACACGCTAATAAATTGTATACAGGTGTTTGGAAGAAGAACCGTGAAGCGTACCGAACCGTTCGCTGCTCGATAGCGAATTGTAAAGAGAACCGTAAAATCGCGTCTTGAGAGATGAATGTCGGCGATTGAGATGTATATTTTCTGTGACAAATAAAAGAATGTCCTTCCGAGTATTAAAAAAAAACAGATATCGCGCAATATAGCGACGAGCATAATGCAGTGATTACGTAGTGTTTGTAAAAAAATAAAAATGGCAGAATTGCCCTTATTTAGAAATAGCTTTTATTACGAACTCAAGGTCTTCGAGGTGATCGTCCTCGCCTGTAACAATTAGTCGGTAGACGGGGCGCGCGCGCGCAGCTCGTTGCGCCCAGGTTGCTTCGTTGTTCATGGGATCACGTGCTGGATCTCCCGAAAATTGACCATCTGCCGGAATAACGACTTAATTTGCTCGAGACTCCTTAGCCCGCAGCCAAGGTGGCGATCTCATCCGCTTCTTGGAAGCGTTCGCCTTCCGTTGGCATGCCGTCGAAACGAGTCATCAGTATATCGTACCGCTTATCGTCCAAAACTCGATTACAAAGGAAATTTAGAAACAAAATTCTTAAACCATATTTATTAATCATATATATATAATACTCTCAATAACTCAAAACTATTACGAAGGCCAAGTTAGTATTTGAAAAATTGTAAAAAGCTTTAATTTTAATGAATATTGCGTTAAGAATTATCATATACAGAAAATAAATAATATAAGTAATTTCATAAATTAATGTATTAATAATATAAATTAATATATTTTTATTATATGTTCATTTTTTAACCAAGGATGACATTTCTGACGCATCAAGTGTCAGGTGTTTACGGAAATAGCCATCAGATATATATGCAAACAAGTATATGCATGTTTATCAAACGAAAAAATATTTTCGCTAGAATATTTAAAAATTTAACTAGATATAAATCTAAAAATATAATAATTTTATTAAAATCGAAATAATTATCTAGCATGATGAAACTCCAGCATGATGGACAATGCTATAAAAAATTTTAATATTCTAGCAATTAGCTTGAGCGTCCTATATAATTTTTTTGATAATTCAATGAAATTATTTTCAGATCTGTATTTAGCCAAATTTTTAGATAAAACTGCAAAACTGTTCTTTCCATATAGTTCGACAATAACTATTCTGGAAGAAAGCAATTTTTTAACTATGATTATCGAGAATTCATATTGGGATATTAAAAAAAAAGTAAAAACGTTTATTTGAGTGAATAAATGATTAATATTATGTAACCCTCATCGCTGATGTTATTCCACATAATTTTGAAATAATTTTATTTTGAAGACATCTCTTGTCAAGTTTTTTTTTCTTCGCGTTCTTCATATCTGTTCTGCAACTAAAATATATTTTTTCTTTTTGTTTTAGGTGAGTATTCCCGTTTCACAAAATAGTTACTTATAATAGCGTTTGGTGGTGAGTAGCGTGATCGATTTTTGAAAGATAGTCATCTTCTGAAAAAATTGTAAGACATCGAAGAGCTAAAAAGGCGGACAATACACCTATCAACTTTATATTCTACACGCCACATGCGAAATAAAAATTTCATCAGTGATTCGGCTTTATATATTTGCGCACATCGGTTGGATTTAGACACGGGTGCATCTAGCACCACCTTCTCGCGTCGCCGTCGCTTTGATTCTCGTTTCTCCATGCACGTAATCACCATCGTGCGATTCCCCGTGTATCCCGACGATAATCCTTTATCGCTAAAGAGCCGGAGAATCGTAGGCAGATACGAATGCGATTTTCAAAACCTGTTATGGTCGTTCCGGAGCCTCCAAGGTGGTCTACAATTGCAGTAATAACTCAATTATCCTCTCTGGGCTTCGTACCCGCCTATCTGCCTCTTTTACTCTCAAATCTTTCACTCCTCTCTCTCTCTCTCTTTCTCTCTCTCTCTCTCTCCCCTTCCCCCTCTCTCTCTTCTCCCTCATCGTCATCGTTGTCTCTTTCTCGCTCTTTTTCTCTTCCTTCTTTCCGCTCTCTCTTTGTCCATCTCTTTTCCTCTTCTTTTCTTTTCCTTTCTTGTTCCTTTTGCCTCGATCTGATCCCCTCCTGAACTTCTCTGACGGCCACCCTCCTCTTATGGAGCATAATAAACCCTTCGATCCCATCACGATCTTTCCATCCACATATTATTAGGGCTTGCACACACGCCGGGAGTTCGGCCTCAGCTATCCCCACCGTCGTATGCGGATTAGAATTGTTGCTTCACGATTAGCTTGTAGATCGCGGCAAGTCAAAGATCTTTATTTAGTCCTGTATTAACCGATACTAATTTACTTTATAAATTTTCTATGTTGGGGGAATTTTTAAAAAATTTAATATTAAATTAATTAGAAATAGTCTTGTCAGAGAGACATTCATTCTAAATTCTTCAAATGAATCACACTTTCTCATTTTTTTAATTACGTGAAATATACAAATCAAATTTCTCTTTAAAAGTTTTATCTCTGTCTTTACATTACTCGCTATGGCCTTGTTATGTCGACTAATCGCAAATTCTCAAAGCTCGAGCGAATCTTCAGGCGACACAGGTATGCATAAATCAGGACGATCACCAAGAATAAAAGAGACAGGATGGAAAGAAGAGCAGAGAGGAAGAAGCTTTTGGTGCGAGTTAAATCATTATCTATGGTGGCAGATTCGTGAATGTGATCCGTTTCGCCCCGATAAAACATATTTTCTCGCCTACTAGCAGGAGAAGAAATTGTGTAGATGAAAAAAAAAGAGAGAAAGAAAGAAAGAGAGGGTGACGAATGAAGAAAAAGGAAGACAAAATGCAATAGAATGAGTAAAAGAAGGAGAGACAGTATGGTACCGCGTGCCGGAGGCACCATGGGTTCGGTCCAGACTAGAGGGGTTAAGCCAAAGCCCCATCGATCATGGGATCCAGCCAGTCCACGATCCCATGACTCTGACCATAAAGCTCGGTAAGACCCGCGCCAAGGAGGAGTGCGAGCGAGAGCGAGAAAGATGGACAGAGAGAAAGGTAAAGAGAGAAAGAAAGAGAGGCAAAGAACGAACGAGTTGGACCCTGTAACCGTGAACTCTGCACGCCGCGGCTTTATGGCGTGCACGACGACGTAGAATTACCCCCATCGTAAGCAGGTATATACTTAAATCTCGCGCGCATGCATGTAAGTAAGTCGCGCACAAAATTACGCTGACGATCGGGGATCATTGGAAAATCTCGTCTCTCTAGAACGATGGTGTGACGCGACTTATCCACGTGAGTGCTGACGCATCGCTTGCCGTTTCGCAATAACCAGCACAAGCATTTACCTGCGCACGGAATACTCGTTCTAGATCCCTCGATGTAGTTTAAACGTGTGATAAATAAGTTTCTTGCTCGTTGACGAGACGATAAAATTATAAACAAGCGCCATATATCTGTCAAATTCTTTTTTCTCCATTTAGAAACGAGAAGACTATTCGTAATAATACATACCTGCTAAAGGTACATCCATGTTTTTGATTGCCACATTGCCTATTAGTCATTGATAAATGTAGGAACGTTTAAATTATTTAGCGTCCAATGTTGGAAGTGGATTGCGAGCGACGACACGTCGACGCGTTAAACGACGCGAGTCACGCAACGTGAAGTCGTACGTCGTTTCGAGGCTACTAATGTAGTAGAAAGTATGAGACCGATTTAAAATGCAGAAGGATCAAAGCATATTCTGTGGCGAACAAATAGCAGCATTCCTTTTCAGATCATTTTCTTGTCGTAATTTTTGCATCCCAAAATTCGTCGAAATAAAAAGTGCAGCAACCCTTCGGTTCTCTGCCAATTCTCCTCCTCGACGTTCGCCTTCTGTCATCATTGAAGATAGCTTACTCTCTTTCTTTCTTCCTTCCCTCCCCCTCTTCTTCCTCTCCTCAATTCGTATCTTCGCCTTCTGCCGCCTTCTTCCCTTCCTCTTCCTTTCTTGCCAAACCAATCTTCCATCCCTGGAGTAAGACATTGAGGCACCTGCTAGAGTCCAGCTCAATCAGGGAGTATAGCGTGTCGGCACCCAGGCAGAAGGCAGTAGTGGGAGAGCTTGTACGGCATAGCTGTAGAACTGTATCCGGACGGAGCAGGGGCCCTCGACCGACTGGGTGGTCCTACCGCTTCAGTTGTGTTCCGACGCGCTTCAAGCTAACACTACGAACACTATTTCTGATCCGCCGGTGTCTGTTATCCGGCGGCCGGCCTATCGAAAAATAACCTCGCAAATTAAACCGGTATTCTCGCGGCGTCAGTAGCATCAATCGACGGAGCGATCAACCAACTGATCAATCGATCAATAACGATCATCAAAGATAATTCTGTGATAATTTCGCTTTGTTTTGTGCCTTAACTCGATATTGTGCAAAAATACGTTCGTTGACAGAGGACGAAGTAATAAGAGATTAGTTAAGTGTAGGCTGCGGCTGAACAACTCACAACCTGTCATTGCAGAAACATATAGATATTCAGATTTTATTTGTTGTAGTTGTGTTCAGAGACTTGCGTTCAAAATAGAAGTAGATATGCATACATGCTTTTGTGCTGATAACGATAGTGGAAGGACTTTAAATAACTAAGATAATAATAATTTAAACAATGTGATTATTAGTGATAAGCTTGGGTGTCTTCGATTTTCCTATATATCGAATAGATAGTGAGAAAGGCGCATAGCAAAGATATACTTATGAATAATGCAGATGAAATGTTGGTCAAAATTTATGGAATCTGTGGAAAAGATAAATGATGGGAATAGTTCTTTCCTGTTCGAGCGGAACGAATCGATAGCAAGGTGCGAAGAGTGGAGGATGTATAAGAAACGATAACGACAAGGTGGCGCGGAGTGTAATCAAATGCAGGTTTATTTAGAACGGCTTTGATAAAGTGGTTAGTGCGAAAGCGTGGATCGGGCCAATCATACCTGATTGCCTGGACGTGAGTTGTGCGAACCGAGAAAGAGAGAGAGGAAAAGAGAAGGATCGAGAGAAACAGAAAGAGAAGGAAAGAAAGAAGGGGGAGGAAGAAAGAGAGAGAAGGGCTAGTCCGTCCACCACCGGCTCGTTGCGCACGTCGAGAATGAAGACATCTCGTGCCGGTGGATGTTACGTGCCACGTGATTCATAGTAGCGTTTCCTGTCCTCTTCATTTTAGGCAATCGCACCTGTTTTCATTAAAATCTCTGGCAAATAATCGAAATATGATTTCGTTAATAGAGTGTCTGCGATTTCAGGCAAAGGTGAGTACAAATTGAACAATCTGTCGTTTTTTTATTTTAATTTTCTATGCACTTGAGGAAGCGCAGATAGCGATAAGAAATTTGATTAATCGTAAAACAAGATATTAAATCGTGACATTATTAATAATAAACAATTTCGATAAATTTCAAGGGAAACGTATTTGAAAAAAAAAAAATAGACTTATATGGTTGTTTCCTAGAAAAATTTTCCCAGTCCCTACAATCTTCCTGGATGAAAAGGTTTTAATGTTTTGGTCCCTTCTAGCCCAGGTATCGACCGTAGCAACTATTCAGCATTTTTTCTTTTCTCAAGAGTTTCACTGACGTGTCCGAGCATGCCAGATCCTAACGTCTAATTCCTAATTCCTATTCCTGAACGGTTACTTCACGAAGCTTTATGGTTAAAAGCCATATTTCGTCGCTTTTTTGAACTTCTCGTTTTTCAACAAGAAATCTTTATTATTGTCATGGAGATGACTACGTTGTGAAGAGGAGAGACCAAAGGGAATATGGCGTCGATGTCGAATCCAGTTCTTCATTATTAACGACACGTCCGCGTCGCGCCGTATTTACGAATACTGTTTCGAATATTTTACTGACATCGGTAATACTGTAATAATTTATAGTGTTTCAAAATAGTATATAGTATATAGACTCTTAGATATTCAATCAACAAATAAAGAAAAATCTACGAATTCCAAATTTAAAAAATTAGTATCAACAATACATAAGCACAAACATTTTTGTTTTTTTTAATTTTTTAAATATCATTGAAAGTTTACGAAACAAAAAAGTATGGAATGGTTATAAACTTAACTGTAAAGACATGTATAAATACATATTATGAGCTATAAAATATTTTAAAAAATAAGACAAAACCTAAAGAAACAGATATAATAAAAAAATTAGAAATGATGTTGATTTTGCCAGTTTTATTATGTTTATTTTTTTTCCAATGAAACATGCTTTACGTGCTATAAGATTTTTTGCTTTTTTTAATACTTTAACTGAATTTTTTTTCTAATTATTTTGAATTTATCCTTTGGGAAGATTTTGTGATGATAAATGATATTCTACATCCTTTATATTTCACTTTCAACACAACTGAAAGACATCTGCTGGACAGGATCATTGTTGTCATTTCTATTTTACTTTTTCATTTAAATTTTATATTATCTATTCATTATTTTTCTGTTGACCTTAAAATATCATACCATTTTCAACGACTCATATAATAAAACGTCTACCCAAGCTGCGAATCATGCAAGATGACCGTGAGTTTCACGGATCCACGCATCGCGAACGTTTCGTCCCGTAATGGAGGAACCACTGGTGGCAAGAGGCTATCGTACAGACGGACGGACACAACGCGGAGAACCAGTTCTCTCATTTCATTGCGTTCGTTGTCCGATAATGACGCATAACATGGCGAGCTGCGTGCGGCATAACGCGCGTGTGAAAGCACCGCGACGCAACGCAACGCGCAAGAGCAAACACTACACGAAAGTGTTCCTCCGCACATCCTCCCACGTGAACTCTGAATATAAGATCGAGAGAGAATTATCCCGGCCTAAGAGATACCGCGGTCACTAATTTACGACAATCACGGGATTTTCACAGACGAGAGGGCAAGAAGATCGCGCGCCTAACGAGTGCCGCACAGCGTGTTCGAGAGCCAAGAGGCTCGTTACGCGATTACCGACATTTTTCGTAAAATCGAATTTATATTTGTGGCCTGACCAAAGAGTCGTTTATATATCCGTTCGTTTTCTTATTTCATTTACGTATAATAATCATATAATAATCACGACAGCTTAAAATGTATATGAATTCTATAAAATAGAGAAATAGAGATGAATAAATATGAATACTGACGCAGAACAACTGTTAAAGTAAAAGAATATTTCATCATTATGTTCGGAATTTCATTGAGTTACATGTAGATAATAAATTGCCTTCCTGTTCAGTCTACAATTGCTTCGCCAATAAAACGATAGAATTCTCATTTATAATATGAATGATATCAAGTGCTTTGATCATTTTGATTTAATCGAATGCATAAAAAAATTCACAGATCGTCATCATTGAATTAAAATCAAGAGCACGAACGAGTTATTTGATACTAAGCTGATTAATCGACGGGATGTATCTTACGTATCATATATACATGCAGATGATATATTCGGTGTGCTCGCTAAGAAAATATAAAACTTTATTATAGCTATTTTTTTAATGCTGTTTAATCAAATCTTAAATCTTGAATCTGAAAACACAGATTAAATTTTCATTAAAATAGTGATCTCTGAAATAGTTATCTGATTTTTTTACATAAACAAAATCGCTTGAGATGTTTTTATACTTCAATTAAAATCATTATTATTAACAACGTATTTTGTATCTATATTATTGATTCTTTTCCGATTTATTAGTATTGAAGAACATTGTAGATATAGATTTAGTCACAATTTTTTCAAAAAAAGTAAGTAGAAATTAAACAAATATTAAATGACATAAGCATTAAAGTAGCTCATTATAACATTTATTGGTGTGTTGTTGAAGTTGTATATTTAAAAGTTTGTAATTAAAATAATTATAAAAAAATATATGTTAGACAATATCCATACAAAATGATATTTTACAACGATTTATATTTTTTCATCTCTGGGATATAAATACTCCAGGCGATTATTCTCGAGTTAATGAAAGAAATCATTTCAATTTTATTAAAAGAAATAAACTCCTTATCAGACATTTCCAGGGACACCCGGTATAGGCACGCGCGCGCGTGTAAAGATGTAAGGATACTCTTAAGTAACTCGCGCGAGATATACGGCGATCGGCGGCTTGTGTTGCTCGAGTAATTAGCGAATGCTTCGTCTGGGTAGATGTTAATAGATGCGTCTAATATGGCTATAAATCAGCGAGATAATGTTAACGGCTAAGAATTACGTTGCACGGCCGAAAATAAAGAAACGTATTGCGGCGAGGATAATCAGTAACCAAGATTCAACGTATCAACAAGATGCTCATCAATTTGCTTCATATGAACATACGCAACATCAAGTTTGCATTATACATGATTTTATCGATTTGTTCATAATGCACGGGGTATTATAAATTATATTCTTAGTGACAAACTTATTTCAATCGTGAAAAGCGTAGAACTATAAACTATGTAATAAACGGCGAGAATAAATTTGACACTACATCGATACGTTGCAAAGTAACGCGAAAGGAAATAAGACGAGACAGATCAGATAACTATGTAAAGCGATCGAAATTGCCAATAGGGACTATTGCATTAGATATGATATTGTGTGAAAACATAAGCGTTTCTCTATTGACTAGTGATCGTGAATTTGAAGATTTGACACATTTACGCACGTGACTCGTGCTGTGTCGGGAGTATCCACAATGACTTCATTCGCGCCAATCGTAACGTAATTCACAGTTGCAATTGCGCGGCGAGCAAAGCAAACGCCTCCGACCGCAGTTGTTGGCGGCCGAGCTTTCTATACATGTAGGTATCGCAGCCGCGGGAACTTCGATTGGACCAGAGACAAGGGAAAAAGGAAGATACAGCTACGTGATCAGATCCGATTCTTCTTGAAGGCCGTAACTCGCAACCGATCGATTCAATATAATTGAGCTTGAATACCAGCTATCTTCTGAAACCGTGATACTACCATATAATGATTGATAATGCGAGAGAACACTCTATAGCAGATTGTCTGCGAAATGTTATCGTTATAGTTTTTGTATTGCGAAGAACTGGCTTACTTATGTCGAGGCCAGCATGCGAGACGAGCCTCATCTTGGAGTTTAATCCAATTCGAAAACCTGCTACCTTACGGAGTGAACGGTACTGCTATGTAACGATTAATAATGATGAGATGAGACACGCGAAATATGAGGGATAAAGCGGGATCGTCGGCAACTTCCCAATTACTCCGGTCGTAAATTTTTGGATTATGAAGAAAGCGCATTGTAGAACGAAGATTTCCAGAAATATTATTCAAACGAAGTCAATTCGTTTTTTGATTGCCCAACATTATTCTCAAGATTAATGCCAACATCGAATATTTTCAAAGTAAAAGTAGACAGTTACACCGTTTTTCGTGAAGTGATAAAATTATACTTATCGAAGAAATTTGTGAGAGTTAATGTTAGGTGTTTTCAGAAGAGATGTATTGTTTTCAGGGCGACAAAGAGCACCGAGCCGATCCTGAAGAAGCGCGACGGGTTGTTTGCTCTCGCTCGGATTTTACTGGCTCCGACAGACCAGGCCGGACAATTACTGGTTGTTAAACTCTGCGCCGGCGAGGCGATCGCAAAAGTCAGCGGCCATGCCGAGACCACCGGCAGCTGTAACTGTGCTGCAGAATTGTAGTATCACTCGCGTTTTGTCGGCCACGCTTTTGTCTCTCGTTAACAAAATTATTAATAAAAAAAAGAAGATCGCAAAGACGTATGCAAAAATGCCAAGAGGAGGAAATACGTTGTAGAGAGACGGCGATCCTCTTCGAAGCCTGCTGAATGTTTCGCCGTCAAGTATTAACGAGGGTGGTCAGTCTGAGAAGACGGGCGTGTAGATCCCGCTGGCTAAGATTCCTGCATTTCACGTTGTGGCGCACGTTCATGAGCCGCGGAAAGAAATGATGAAGAAATTACGCATGGGATGTGCGATGCGGATCTCTTAATTCTGACGAGACAGGCGCGTATACGCCACCCTCCGTCTCCTCCGCTCGAGTCGTCCTCTACGAAGGGACGAAGCATGCTCATGTCCGACGGACAACCCGCAATTATCTTTACTAAACTAGAGATCTCTACGTGATTACAAGGTTACTCCGGTTATAGTTTCGCGGATCCCTCATCCTCCCGATTGAAAACATCTCCTGTAACTTGTAACTCTCTTTGAATATCAAGCATGATCGATGGAGCAAGGGGGGACAAGATACGCCATCCCTTGAATCTACCGCGATTTATCTTTATTGCTATATTTCTCTAGACAGTTTATGATGTAGTGATGGATTCTAGACACACATTTAATCACTTCAAATGTATGACGAAAATTCCATACCATTTTGACTATCATTTAAAATTAAAATATTACTCTTAAAATTTTTTCAAGTAAAATTTCACTCTAAAAATGTGTTTGGGGAAATGTTATGAGTGCTATTTGTGTCATTCTATCTTCATCGTTCATTAAATATAAAATAAGGATAGACTGATACAAATAGCATTAATAGCATTTCTTCAAACACAGCCAAAGAGTGAAAATTAATTAAGTCTTGAAATAAAGTGATTTAATTTTCAATCTTTAAAAGAGATTTCACTCTTTAAAGTAAAATTCACTCTAAAAGTTTTAGAGTAGTGAAAGTTTTAAAAATTAAAAATCTCGAAAATTAACTATTATTAAATTGGCACGATGTCATATAAGTCATATATTCTATTCATTTTTTTAATTCAAAATTAAAAAAAATTTCTGATTTCTAGTAATCTCTGGAGCAACACTCAAATCTTTATATATATCATTAAAATATTTGAAATTTTTTAAAGAAGAATTTCATGCACAATTTGCAATAACTGATTTAACGTAATAGAAGCGATCAGTATCCAAACGTATATTTTCAATATTCTATAGACTCAAATGCTTTACAAATGCAAATAGAGCTACAGAAATGGTCGAAAGAGTTCAACAAGGCGTTAAAAGATCAATATATTCCGAGTTTCTTTGTCTCTTTTTCTCTTTCTTTCATCTCTTCAATGATTCGTCCTTAACAAAAAGAGAACGGCACGTGCGATAGCGAACATAACGTACTCTCCATTAAGCTGTATGCAAACATTCAAGCATTCGTGATCATGCTGTCCGTGATTTAATTTCGCAGCATTGCAGATCAGTCGACCGTAAATCCGTCTATTCGATTCGCGGGTATTGTTAAAAGTTCGCATATATATAGACGAACGATCGTTTGCGACTTTTGACAAGTGGACAGAATGGATTCGACGACGCGTTCAAACTACCTGCGACACCTCGAACTCCTCGCCATTGTTTCTGCGCTCTTGTGAATAACGGCGCGAGCCGATCGCGGGTAAGACGGGGCGTGTGCCGTCATAAAGCTACTCCGCCTTGACGAGAGAAAGGGTTGATTGCTATCCAAAGTGGTCTTGAGCCATTAATGAGTGTCCCTACATCTAGAAAGCGAAGGGATCGGTTAACCTGCTCCCCGTTGATTGAATCAATTCAGTTAATATGGCAGGCAATCGAGAATGCATACGGTGTTTTAATCCTCTCGACTTCTTTATTCAGAAAGACTTGTTCAACGATGGATAAAAGAAGAGTATTTAGACATTGCATTATTAACACGTATGCTTAAATATACCTGAATCAATAATATTTTTGAGACTTTCAATGATATTTACTTCAAAGAAATTACACGTATCTTGATGCAGCGATAAATGCTTTTAATTAATCTTTTATTCAAATTATTTGTTGTAATTTACATTTAGTGCCCATTTTAGTTTGCTTATATATCAAGAGATGACTAAATTGTTTCTATTGAATTTTATTCTTCTATTTCATTATTACCTAAGAGCTTATTGCATTGCGTGTTTATGTCAATAAAAGAACAATTCAATTTGAATTGCTACTTATTTTTTTCCCAAAATTCAATAAAATAGTTAGGGTTACATATTGAATTAACATTTATAAAGACATTAATATTTATACACTAATTAACATTTATACACTTTATAGGGATGTCATGTGAAAGTGACAGATTCATAACGGGGTTTAAATCCCGCATTTCATACATAATTTCGTAATTTGTACTGACTTAGCGAGAATCAATTTTTTAGATCTAGATAACTCTTTGATCAGGTTCACGCATATAGGAATTGATATGATCATCCTCCTATTATAACAACTAATACATTAATTATGCATTGCTTCGATTAATTTTAACAGAATCAGAAAGAGTAAGAAAGAAAGCCGATATATTGATTAAAGAGAAACTTCTAATAAAAAATTAATCATTAAATTTGATGGCGCTTCTCCTTTTTATATGGAAAATACGCACGTTTCTGCTGTCTCTCTTTCACTTTAGTTTTATAAATTTCCATTCTCAACGGAAAGGGTTTGCCGAAGCGTAACTGAGTCGATGTGACAGGATCGGCGCGCTTTATGGCGCGACAATATCATTATTTTGTATGTACCATGCGAGCCACGCGAGGAAACTGAGAGTGCGTGCGAAAGCATTGTGGAAGAAGGAGAAGGAAGTAGAAAATCGAGTCGAGGTTCCACAATGAGCTGCGGGGGCCTCCTGTTTGTTTGCCAAACAATCAGCGGCACAATTTGGTTGCAGCGAAAACAACGAGCAATAATCGACCGTTCTTTCGTGCGGCCAAGTGGAAAGATGAGGGCACCTTGATGAAAACCCCTTTCGATCGAGCAGTCGTTTGGAGCCAATTGGTACCGATTGTTTTACAATATCACAAATCATCGATCTATGTGCTGACTAATTGGAAATACTTGTTCTGTTGCTATTGCAGAGAATATTAATACATGAGTATGAAGGAGGTATTTCAAGCCTGGTCAATGAGGCCGTTTATCGCTTAATCATCACCGGGAAACACGACGACTCCTAAACCACGTCGCACGTTTAACGCCAATAATCCCCATGCGTGCGCGTAACTCTATCTCTTCTCGTCTCTTCATCTTCCTTGCTCTTTCGCTCCTGCCGACAATGCGCCAGTCTCTATAAATACATACGTACATACGCGCGCGAGCGAGCGTGAATACGTCGCGACTGTCGCCACGTGTGAAGCAGAGTTCCGAGGATCTCTTCGCCCCGTTCTCTCTTGCTCTCTCCAGACATTCATGAACTTGTCTCTGTTCGGCCTTCGCTTCTCTGGCTTTTGCTCCACGTTCTCTGTGCCCTTCTCGCGCGAGACTCGGGAGGAATATTCCCGGTCGACATTTTTCTCATAGGAATGCGGAGTCGTTACGTTCGCGAAGCGTTACGATCGAAACGCCCGAGATGTTCTGTACCGGTTCCACACATGCGTCCGGGAATATTCTTCCGTTGGGAATTCGAGATCGTCTCGTATCATTTCGCGAAGTTGGAGTCTCAAAGGTTCGCTAATAAGGCTTAACATGCTGACAAGCCTCCCGGTTTATTCAGAACTGAAAGCAGGGGTGGATGACAAATTCATGTCTCGATGTCAAATTTAAAAAAAGAGAGTCTTGCAAATTAATTACAAAATAGAGAAACAAGAGTTGTGCCAGAACGCAAAAAGGGTGCGCTCTCTCCAAACGTGGGTGTACGTTCTGTTAAAAATATTAAGAAGAAGAAACGAGGGAAAAAAAATATTGTCGAGACAGCAAGGTTAATTTTTTGTCGATGATCTCAGTGCTATAATAGACATTATGCGGTATCCTATTCGAGCTATCGATTCAGCAGGCCTTCCACGAAGGGCTACGACCGAAAAAGGTTCGGTAGCATGAATTAAAGACGGCTTCTGGGTAAGTAGGCGCTTAATACAATAGATTCCACTGCCAAGCTTCGTTATCGTCTTGATTTCTATCTTCCATCTATCTCTGTGATTCCACGCGCATTCATACCTCCTTGTTAAAGTATTTCTGCAATTACCGATCTACTTGAAATGTTAAGTCGTCAATATCTTGCAG
>Ga0157363_1002779_pt1 | contig 15550 bp, 7 predicted proteins | sample AttsexASBM1_FD_111477 | JGI IMG/M metagenome (GOLD analysis project Ga0157363, IMG submission 111477) | Fungus gardens microbial communities from leaf cutter ant in Ribeirão Preto, State of São Paulo, Brazil - Atta sexdens ASBM1 | ecosystem: Host-associated > Fungi > Mycelium > Unclassified ...
ACTGTATAATAAAATATACATTTTTTTGAAATTGAACAAAGTTTAAATAATAGTATATATTTTATCTACATCAGCTATCAATATAAATGCTGTAATTATTATTAATTACAATAAATCAAATAATAATTTGATATCACTCTATCTATAATACTATCTATAATGAGAGGTTCACCAACTTTTTATTTGGGTCCAATATAATAAATTTAAGTGACCATTCTCTTTGTAATCGGATCGTAAATAGTTTTTCTCGCTATAACTTCACGACTTTTATAAAACCATAAAATATTCCGATTTGCATCCTCGTAAGAAGGATATGCCATAATTTCGCGACGAAGAAACTGCGACGATAATTCCACACCGTTAAAGGACTTATAGGTTATTTAAAAAACTCTCGGAGGCCAAAAGGATGGACCACGAACACAAAATGAAAGATATCTCGAGATGCTTTTTTTATTAAAATGGGCACATCTGGCGATGAAAGGTGATCGGTCAGCTGAGCACGCATTTTTTCCTCGCCTCATTCAACTCTGCGAGGCCGACCGATCGACGAAAACGGTTACATCCCTTTGTACGTTGGCTACGGCACTAAAATGGAGCTTTGCGGGATGACTATGGTCGCCTAACCACGATAGATAAATTTCCTTATGAAAATTCGGTCGAGAGAGGAACGTCTCACCACTCACAATTTATTGGGTCTTCCGCGGATCGCTGACTATGCTAGCACATTCATTCTATGTTCCGGTCATCCCTCGTCGTTCTCGACGCTATAAAGGGAACTTGAAGATAATAGCCTTGAAGTGTTCTATCTTCGAGACGATTAAAAAGTACAAGACTTTATCTTATTAAAGATTTTGGAATTTGTTTATTGAGGAAATATATCAAAAATAATATTATTTTCTTCATAATAATTAAATATTTTTACGTTTTCTTGAGGATATTTGGCTATATAATATTAGCTAAAAATATCAATTAAATAATTAGCCAAAATTTAAGCTAATATCAACTAATATCATTCAAAAAAATGTTGATATTAACTCATATATCCTGCAAAAAGAACAAAAAAATGTGTGACTGCATTTTCCTAGTTTCAATAACTTTTAAGCAAATAAGTGGATCCAAATAAATACTTTTGCATGAATATTTATTATTGTTTAGTCAATATATGTTTAAAATTTTATTTAAATCTTAATGTTACTTCCTCATTAAATTTGTAAATAAGTATTACAAAACTCAATTTTATATAAGAATAAAGACTGACAAAAAAATTAAATAATGTTTAAACCAATAAGAGAATTGTGTTCAAATTTTACATATATATACATACATATTCAGACATAATATTGGATGGATTTTATACAGATTTTTAGTAATACTGAAGAGCAATCTATGAATTTTTTATATTTTTGATAAAGTTTTAAGATGTATGCATCCCTAAAGGGAGATTATTTAATACCTACATGGTTGAAAAGACGAACGCTATCGAGGAATGTCAACGGTAGTCGTCGCCGCGTTACGCTCACGAGAAGAGAATCGTCAAAGTAATGAGAGGAGGGGAGGCAAGGTAGGGTAGTTAAATGTTACCGGTGTCAGGACATGGCCTTTGTGTTAGGGGAGTGCTTGGGGAGTGCCGTGGAGTTAGCTAGACTGGCAGAGTACTATAAATTACATAAATGAAGTAAGCCCCTTCCGCGCTCAAACGGACGTCTTGCCAAGTTTATAACTTAATCACTCGTGCTATACCCGTAGCAAGAGGAGGAGCTTAGGTGGATGAGAAGGATACGAGACGGAACGAAACGGTTGAGATGAGAGTGGGTATGCCGGATAGCGTAGAAGATGTAAGAGAGAAAGAATCCGGCAGAGAACAAGCCGAACGATTAATGATGTCAGCGTTGAATAATTGAATGTGTCACGCACATATTGTCTCAACGTTGGCAAGTTTTCTTCCCGAAATAATGGCCTGATCGTTTTATTTCGCAGTTAAGCGTACGATATCTATCGTAAACATTATTTCCTCGATCGATCGCACGTTCTAATTAAATTCTTACCTTAAATAAATTTGAATATTCTAATTTTCTGGATAATCTTTATCATTTTGTGTTGTAAAGAAAGTATAAAATATATTTGTTAATTTAATTATTATCCTCAAAATTTATTGCACTTAAAACGAGATAAATATATATTCAGAAGATAAGTATTTTGAAAAAAGAGAAAGCGAAGATCTTGAATGCAAAAAGTACGAACAACGCGGACAAACTTATTATTCTTTTTTCTGCAGCTCTCCCATCTGCTAAGCTTATTATTTCCTATAGTGAATTCGATCAATTGCATTAAAACATATTAAATAATTGCAGTATATATAAAATTGCTATAAAATTAGCATATTTATAAAAGTAAACGCATATAAATATTTTAAACAAATATTTGTCTAACTAATGTCACATTTAACAGAATATATTATATTTTTGTTATTGTTAAAATTGATTATATTGTGCCACTGCATTTAGATATTTTATTATAAAGCAGCCTTTAACATATACTAATTCAGTGCCATGTACGAATGATGGAATTCATCATTGCTTCTTATAATATTAGACTCACTATTTTTTGAATATATAAGAAAGAGTCATGATATACGTATCATTAAACGTCTAAATCTTTTATCGATATCAATTTCGACAATATTAGAAGAGATAAATTACATAAAAATAAATAATTTTAGTCTTTGACTGTCCTATACGCTAATTTCCTCACAGAGCCGGAGTCGCGAGACTAGAATCGCGAATGGTCAGTTTACATTCCTACCGGTTGACCACCGGATGCATTTAATTACGGTCACCTAACGCAGCTTCGACAACTGCTTTCGGTACGGAAGCACTAAATCGTGGTTATCTTAAGCTATAACGTCGTCCGCTGGATTCGTATAACTCGCGCTTGCCGGATATCTCGAGGCTGAATTACTAGCTAGAAGAGAAGCGCCGGCGCGGGCGCGTGGAAAGGGCGAGATTAAAATCGCCCGGAGAGCAATGCAAAGTTTTTAATAACCCTTGATGCTTGATTAAGTTACGGCTCTCTTCACTGGCTCGCTGTCTCTCCTTCCCCGCTGTTCGTCTTTGGCTGAAATAAATTTCGCGGAGATTTCGCTTACAGACCGCGTTTTCGTGCGGTACGAGGGAAGAAGCGAGACTCGTTTACTCCGTCAGCTAAATTAATGGAAATCCGGGATGGTTTCTTATCCCCGCGAATATGCAGCAAAATCGGAGAGCTTTCGTATCTCTACTACTACCGGTTACTCTAATTCAAAATTACGTAGACTCTTTTTTTATTATCATTAATGCGGATTAATTTGATTAAACATCAAATATCATTATATTTATAATAAATAACATAATCCCCAACTTTATCGTTTTATCATCTAATGTGATAGCATACGATCTATTTTTTATATGAATAACAAATATAATTAAAATCGTTGCAATTTGTTTTATTAAAACTGCAATATTGGAAAATGTGAGAAATTATAAAATTAAATTCGGAAGTAAAATAATATCAAATCTGTATCATGTATGTATATCGCTACAGTTGTTTGTCATTTCAATTTACCATATTAAATATAAAAATTTAACAAGAGTCTATGTATTTTCTTTCAGGCTTTGGATTTGTCACGTTTCAAAGCGAGGATGTCGTCGACAAAGTCTGCGAGATCCATTTCCACGAAATTAACAACAAAATGGTGAGTAGCCAGTCTGAAGTCTACTTGTAGAACAAACCCCTTCTTCTAAAGGATATTTTCCATTTACTTTATATAACCTCAGAGGTCGCGTCAAAAGGTATTTGCCTTCTGTTCCCTGTCTGTAATGTTGAGCAAAATTAATTTTCTGTATAATCGAGAAGGTCTATCTTTGTTAGTTATATTTGACACGCATGTGGAATGTACATGCAGGAGAAATCGTAAACGAAAAAGGGAAGAACTGTACACAGTTCCTCTAGTAAGAGAAGTCTTTGTTTACTTTCCGCTACAACGAAAAGCTCTTTCACGACGGTCAAGTATTTTCTTGATGCCACCCCGTATCGATAATCCTGAAGTAAGCTTGCTACGCTGATCCAGTCGATATTTTCTTTAACTCTACTCTCTATAGTTAGTTATTTCTTTACGAAATTTTGAGCAAAAAATCAATTTTACGATTAGTATTTTTATCTACTTAATAATTAACAGAAATAGTATAAGCAACAAATGATAATAATAGTGTTTTTAATTTAATAATAGTCTTTTAACTTCTTGAGAAAGGATTCATACGTTATCTCCCATACAGCATAGAAGCTTGTATTGTTGCTGCATTGTAATGTTGCTGCAATATTGCTGGAGTGATTTGTGCTGTATGGGCTGCTACAACGATGCATAATCAAGATTTCGACAGATTTCTAATAGATGATTGATAGTGAAATGTCCAATCGGAATTGTCTTTCTTACTCGTCCCTCTTTCTTTTATCTGTTCTATCTAAAATTTCAAGGTCGAATGCAAGAAGGCACAGCCAAAGGAAGTGATGCTTCCAGCGAATCTGGCGAAGACGCGAGCGGCCAGCAGAGGCGCATACGGTGAGTTGGTGATGGTCGCGACACCCACCCCCACCACCTATCGCTACGCGCCGTATCCCTTGCCGACGGCGGCCGCTGCCGCTGCACATGCAGCCGCGGCAGCCACCGCCGGCGCCGGGCCTCCTCACCATCACTTGCTGGCTCCGATAGTCGCTACCGCAGCTCCGAGTGCGGCCGCTACTTACCAGTACGCGGCCGGTGCAGCCGCCCCGACAGCCGCCGCGGCCGCTACCACCGCGGCGGCGGTTTATGACGTGAAGCGAGCGATCGCGGCGGCGGCCGCGGCCGCGGCCGCGGCCTCTTACCGGCCACATCCGGTCGCGGCCGCGTCCCGCGCTGCTGCCCTCACCTATTCCATGAGCGATCTCCTCGGTGTTCAGGGCCTCGACATGGGCGCCGTTTACCATCCAATACCTACGATCGGCCTATGACCAACGATACTCACACCCCTTTCGCGACCGCAATAATTGTAGCTCGTCCGGGGGTGTCATACTTACGTCCGATTGTTTCATTTAATTTTAATCGATTAATCGTCCTTCTTTTCTATATTGCTTGTCGCGATTTTTTCATTTCGTACTAGCATATCGTCATGAGTTTTACAATTTGTATTATGTTGTCCAGAAGGACAACATAATAATACAATTTTTAATCGCAAATAGTCTTTCTTAGTTTTGCTTGAAAATAATATTTGGTACGTGTCAAAAAACTTGTTGTTTCGGATAGATCGATTTAGATTGTATGAATTATAAAGTTTGAAATTCAGTGAATTAAGTACGCTCATGTAAAAGAAATATATGTACGTATTTATTGGATCTATTTAAGACTTAATTGGCTGAAGAAATCAATGCAATCAAACTTTTTATTTGTTATTTTTATTTATTATCGATTAAGATTTTAGGAATCTTGCTGAGAAAAAGATTAGTCTCTCGTAATAAATGCGTAATTTTTTAATGAAATATTACAGTGAATTAAATAGCATTTTTTTATACATTCCTCAATTGAGAGACTGTTCGTCGTTTTGAAGTAGTCAACGAAAGAAATCGAAAGTATTAATTAATATATGCCAATCAGTGATCAAACGATCGAGCGTGATAGGTATCAATTTCAAAAAGTGCAATATTGTAGATTTAGGAAAACCGTTCTTATTTATCGGTTCGAAATACATATCGAGAACGCGATATTTTCGCGGAGCTGTTTGCAGTTGGTAATGTTCGGCGAAACTGTGATCGTAGAAGCAGAAGAAAACGCGTAGCGAATTGCAGATTTAATCGACGTAGTAGTTACCTATGGGGCCTCATTTTCTTGTAGTGAAGAAAGTAGACATGTAGCAACGAGACAAACGGATTGCAAAAGACTGGTAGTTATTTCGTAGATAATTAGTAATGCAGATAGTAGGACAATAAACAAAGTGTTCAAATGTAGAGGGAAAACGACCTAACGATGCTCAAATAAATTGCCGTCGCGTCGAACGTATCTCCTTATAGGATTGTCTTTCGATTTTGAAATTTACTGTGTATAATTAATGAAATATAAAGTAAATCTTAAACAATTTTTTGCTTCTCAAAGAAACATTATTAAAAAAATTTAACTTTAAAATTTATATAGATCTTGTGATTTTAAGAATAATAGGATTAGCTTTCGATTTATAAATTTACAATTTGTTCAATAAAACATAAAGCAGAAATCTTAAAAAGTTTTTGCTTTTCAATAAAACATTATTAAATTTAAAAATAAAATTTTTGTGTTTCTTCGATTTTTCAAAAGAAAAACAGTTTATTTTGACGGTTTTTCTTAAAATACATTTTTTCATGAGTTATTATTTTTTTTTTAAATTGAAAAATCGGAGATATATTGAGAATTGAGAAGTTAATAATAATTAAATTAATTTGTCTTATATTGTCAGATTAGTATAATTATTATTAAAGCATCCATTTTTCGAAAATGAATGTAATTATATAAAAACATCTTCTTTTACATACTAATGAAGATAGGCAGGATGAATAGTACCTATACAAGTCATGTCTAACTAAATCTCAATCATCTACCGACATCGAATAATTAAATTTTTGCCCATCACACTTGCCGTTAAAAGCACTTCGATTAAAACGCCGTAGAAATTAACACCGACATCGAGTCTTCAACGAAGAGGAGGAATGAGAGAACAGGAAATCGAAAGACAAGGTGAGCAGCAATTTTCAGGTCACCCCGATGGGGAAACAAAACGACAAGTCCTCGATGGAGATTGTATGTTCGTCGTTCGGCGGCTGTCAATTCGTTGATAGAACCTAGTTGAAATTTTAGCGCGTTGCGAACAAAGCTCTAACGTAGAAATTGTCGTCTGCGAGGTTACGCGACAAGATCGGGTAATATAATTGAAAGTCGCGATAGAAGAATATGGAAAAATAGTCGCGTTTCGTGGCGTATTTTCGAACGTCTTTAAAAACGGCAGGATATTTTTTCGGAATGAAATAATCGTTTGTTTAAACAATAATAAACGCTCTTTGTCGAGGCCGTTTTAATTACGAATATTTTAACAAAAAAAAAAATTGAAATAATATACAAGAGAAAAACAACCTTTCTCCTCCTTCTCCCAGGTAGTGGTTCACTGCGTGTACTCCTCGCGAGCACGCGAGCAATAATTGAAGGAAATCAATTAGCGGCGCATACCGACGTAAATTGTCGGCGAGAGAGCGGTTAGCGCGACGGGAGCCCGCAGGAAATGGTTGGCGACACGTGCACTTCTCATTTGTCGCGTTTTCCGGAATATTTTTCGCAAGTGACTTCATGAAATTTCATAATGTCGAAGCAAGAAAGAACTCTGTGTTCTAAACGATATAAAGATACTCAAAAGGAAAGACACGAGCTCGACACTATTTATATGTATATAAATGCATACGTGAATCTATATACATATACATATATATATATATATATATAATATATTTATATTCTATTCTTATATGGGATGTCCCAAAACTACGGTAATATCTCGATAAATTGATATTAAGAATCAAATCAGAGAAAAAAATTTGAATAGTTTTGAGAAAAAAAGAGATTCTAAAAATATAAATTGATAAAAACATGTAAGTTTTAAGTGTGAGTAGAAAATTATTATTCGGGGCTTAATTATTCATTTTACATTGGAATTTAAATGTTTACACAACAGTAAACATCGTGTGACAAACAGCAGCCTCACAACCAAGTAGTAAAAAAATATAAATATCAAATAATACATGATTAATGGTTTTCGGACACTCCATATTAATATGTACCTAACGATCCATTATAGATTACGCCAGACGATATATACGTTATATATTGTTTTGTATCTTACCTATTTGGTAACGCCATAGCATTTGATATTAATATCGATATATTTTTTGTGAGAGCCGCATTACACCTTATAGTTTTTTGTAATAGACCAAACAGATATACATATCGGAATCTATATATCTATCTATCTCTACATATCTAGGTAATTAGGTAAACATTTGTGTTGTTATCAGACCTTAGTTATTATTGAGACTAGGCGTTCTAGGTTCGATTAGTTAGTGCGAATCAGTTTTAAACGAATTAATATACTATGTACACGTTCCTATCGTTGAGACTACTAGTGGACTATAGCTTTTGGGAAATATCACTATGATATCGTTAGCTTAGATTATACTTTAGGCGCTCATCTTCGCGGAAGAACGCGCACTCGCGTCCGTTCGACGACGAAGAATTGTTCAGAGGGAAGGCATTTGGCCTCCGTCGTAACACGTTTCCACTCATGTTTCCTTCCGCAAAATAATTCGCGAGAGAAGCGAGATAAAGCGCGGTGCTCAAACGTCTTCCGCGAAGAATACGCATTACCAGCGGCTTCAAAGAGACCTATTATATTGTACCTATTACTTAACGAGCTACGTTACATAGTTACATTTATATTACGTTACACGTAATATTATACCTCTCTCTCTCTATATATATATATATATAGGATATATACTAAATATATATCGTGCGTATACCTATCTATACCTAATGCCTCAGCTCCCGTATATCCCACTCATATACTATTTAACTCTTCTTAAGCCGCATAGCATCATTTACCTTGATAATAATGCGTGAGACGTGTGTCCTAGAAAGTACGTACTTAGCCAGAGAAGCGCAACACTGTCAGTTTCGTAAGTAGATCAGACTTTGATGGTGCGGTTTTATTGTTGGTCTTTGTGACACTTGGCTGGGCTACTTGATTTTGAGTTTTACGGGAATATAGAGTATCCGCTGATGTCTTACATAATTTATAACGGGGGCGCAGAACGATTCGACGGAATGCATTCCTGATACACGGCCTCGCGAATGTTTCTCCTCGTCCGAGATGGGACATGCACATCAAAGGAGAAACATAAAATTCTAGTGAGAGTAGCTCAATGAATTCCACGTTGCCGAAGCCATCGATGTGACGTAAACGTTAATCGACTGGCAACTCGATCGTAAACTCGAGCTGAGACAGGCTTTATGCGCTCCTCGAAACTGCGAGAGACTGTTAATATTAATACGTCGTACGTAAACGTCTGCTCTACGTGAGATCGATATGTTGCATCTGAGAAAGTTAAGGGTGTATACGTAGATGCTATATAGAAAAGCACGCGCGTAATTTGCGCAAGAATTATTTATATAGTATCGTCGAGATCTATTCACGTATTTCGATGAAGTGTGACAAAGATACATATCTATATAATGCTGCAAATGATTCTATTGAGATAAATGCGAGATAGTGCTCGACGTACATGCAATCTTATTGTAGCTCAGAAGAGTTTAGAAAGCCATTAAGACAGAGAAAAAGAGCGCAAAATGATAGTAATATACCATTGAGCGCTTGATGTAATCAAAACCAGCCCGGTAGAGAGACTTTAGGTACGAAATTACTAATACTATTAATATGTATCAGTGTATATTTTAATGGCTAGAATAAACGCTCTTATACTTTTTTCCATCTGCGTAATATTGTGAGAGCAACGTCGATATGGATACTAGCATAGTGAGTCTAGTAGTGTAGTATTATTGTGGTCAGTGTTTTTTTCAATATTGTATCGTCAATATAAATGTGAGTAGTGATGCCGGTGCTATGCCACGCACATACACACGACATGAAATAGAAAAATAAAAGTAGAGCACGTTATTACGTGCGTATTCAATCATTCCGCAAATTTATCATTTGCGGAAGACATTCAGGTGGTGGCATATTACCGACCCTTAGTCGATATCTAATAAGCTATATAGAGAGCCTAGCAAATATTACTTAACGGTAAATAATTAACCAATACCTTTGAAGGCTACAATAACCATAGTTCATAGGAGGGTTTATTTTGTCGTAGAATTGGAAACACCTCGGCCGCGCGTAGTTACTTAGTACCTTGTCACACAGTTTAGAAAATGCGCTATATAGTCGATGCGATATACATATATACATAGTGAGAATCTTAGTTGTGTGGTCTTTTGGATTAGTATCGAATTATGAAATTTCATGAATGCCTTGATCTCTCTATCATTCTGTTTCTCTCATTCTTTCTCTCTTTCCCTTTCTCTCTCTTACTCTCTTTCTCTCTTTCACTAATTTTCTCATACTCTCTATTTAACCTAGAAAGCTTTTAATTCTATTTCTTATCTTTTTTCTCTTTTTACGTTTCTCTTTTATCGTTTGGACCTAGTCATCCGTTACACTTAAATCCCGACGAATTTCTGCAACGCTTCGCTTCATACTTAACTTATCTCCGTGTACATATTCTTAAATGTTTACGCCTACCTTCGCCTGCTCGAAGAAAAATATTGGTCTTGCGACATATAAAACTTCGTGGAAATAATTGACATGTGGAAACTTTACTTCTGACACGTAGCTTATTTTGTAAGTTTTTTGAGCGATCAATATCTTTCTTCGTATGTAGTTGCAGAAATTTTGATGGAGACTTGAAATCATTGCACTAACGAACATGCAATATAAATAAAGGGGGAAAAAATCGAAAAGAAAAAAGAATTGGTTAAAAATAAGTAAACAAATATTCAGAAATATATATTAGTCTATGTCGAAACTACATTTTAATCGAGTTTATTTTTCCTTATAGATTTTATGTGGTCTCTGGGAGCATTACCTGATGGTGAGTATGTGAAATATGTATTGACTAGTAAAGAATTCGATACTTATTCTGACGATCCCTATTATAGACATAACTAAAGAAATAATGATGCTATATGGCTTCACAACCTTGATACATAATTGTCCATTTCACCTATTTGCTTTAATATACATTTTACCTATAGCATATTTTTCAAACTGATATGAATCGTATGTAAATATTAGAATTTAGCGGAGTAACTACTAACCTCTCTGTTACCTCTTAGTTTTTATATTAATGGAAATTTAATCTAGCAGAATATAGATATGGCAATAATTTTGACGGATATAACTTAATAAATTTATCTAGTTAGTCTTTATAAAATGACAGGACCTAATCAGCAAAATCAAATCGGATCTATCGGAATATTTAGTACTTATTTTATATTAAATTATACCATTTTACATTAATGACAATTTTGTATTGCAAATTCGAAAAAAATGTGATGCTGTTAGCTTAACATTAAGTTGGCAGCATCAATTCTAATAAAAGAAATAAAAGAAAAAGAGAAAAATTAGAAAGTAATAGAATTGGACTTATATTAATTTGTACTATCAAGAACAATTTTATATTGTGTCATTTCTAAAAAAACAATGATATTGCTAATTTAGTAGCAATTTAGTAATTTAGTATTATAATTTAGTAATTTAGTAGTATAAGCTGACTATTAAAAAATAATCATAAAAAAATGTACAAAATATATTTGTATTAATTGGTACCATTGAAAGTAAGTTAATATTTTACATCTTTTTTCTCCTTGGTATAACTTTATTAATATTAATTTACAATCTATATATTAGTAATTTTAGTAACGAAACCCAAGTGAATCTGGCACTTGAATTTAAGAAAAAAAATGTTTTAATGTGCATTAAATTAATAAGTTATTATACAAAAATGTTTTTCAAAATTTGTTTTTTGATTTTAAATTATTATAGGTTTTTAATCATTTGTATCAATTTCCTTTTTGTTTGTACCTTAAGGAATTCAAAAATATAAAGGGTTGAAGAAATGCTAAAAGATTTTGAAATATTTTAAATCCGTAAATTACGTATGAGTGTTGTTTCGTAATTATTTGTAACTGATTGTATTATAATCGGTTTCACACACATTCATTTCGTTAAGAGGATGATACCGAAATTTTAATATAAGGATGAGAGCTAACTTTGCTATTTTTAAAGTTATTTTAAATCCGCAAGCAGGTGCTGCTTCGTAATCATTTATACTCGTATACATTTATACAATTGTACCACAATCGATTTTGATCCCCCTTAAGGGGATTGTACTGATTGTACTGATATTTCAAAAATAGATTGAGAGCTAGCTGCGCCATTTCCGAAGATATTTTAAATCTGCAAGCATGTGCTGTTTCGGAATCGTTTGTACTAGTTTCAATCCGAAATATCACCAAAATTTCAAATCCGCTTGCGAATTTAAAATATCTCAAAGTGGAGTGCTAGCATTTTTTCAATACTTTATATTTTAAAACTCCTTAAGGTACAAACAAAAAAAGAAAGTAATTTTCAAACGGTTACAAATCTAACTTAATTTAATTCGCATTAAACAATTTTTTTTTCTTAAATTCGAGTGCTAGCTTCACTTAATTAACTAGTAACACTATTCTTTGGGCCTCCAATTTGAATCATATATGTTGATCTTATCTTTTATTTAGTATTTGGAATGTAAAATCACGTAGAAAAGGAATTATGTACTGAGAGAATTATTCAATATTATGGTAAATCGTTATTTTTCAGTGAAAATTGGAAAATCCGTAAATAATTATTTTTCAGTGAAAATTTGAAAATCCTTATATAATTACTTTCTCACAGTGATTGAACACTTTCTTCAATAATATTGCTTTTCTTATGTTCTCAAGAAATGCATATGTCCAAAACGAAAAAATTTGGTTTGAAAATAAAATAAAATAAAATAAAATTTGATTTAAAAAATAATAAAATATCGTCTATTTTATTTATCCATTATTTAGTATAAAATTTAGTATAAAATTTAGATAAAAAATATTTTATATTCAATAAAAAATGAAATTTTTCTCTTAAAATCACAATAAGAAAGACGAGAAAAGATAAAAATTGCTAGTATTCACTCAATTTATGAGAATGTATAGAGATTTCGATTTTTACTGAAAAATAACGATTCACCACTTTCAATGATTCCCTCAGCACTTCTCTAATTCCTTTTCTACGTTTCTACATTTCAAATACTAAATAAAAAACACCACATGAGCCAAATTGAAGACGGCCCAAAGAATAGTTACTGTTTAGGTTTTATTGCTGGGATAATGTATAGATTGTAAAGTATATACTAATAAAGTCATTTAACGGAAAAAAAATGTAAAATTTTAGCTTACTTTCAATTGTACAAATTAGTACAAATTCAGTTTTGTTTATTTTTGCCCTTGTTTTATTTTTTTATAGTTCTGCCGGCTTATATATTAAGCTAGCAATGTTATTGTTTTCTTAGAAATGATAGACATAATAGACATAATACAATAGAAAATTGTTCTTAGTAATACAGATTAATACAAATCCAATCCAATTGATTTCTGATATAATTTTTCTTTTTCTTTATTTGATCCTGCCAATTGGTCCTGCCAACTTAAGGGAATCTTAAAGATTAGTCATATTGTAAATAGCACTTACACACAGACGATTTACGTATCATTGACACATCAATACTTCAATCATGCATGCCACATACCATAAATTAAATAAAAATTTATGTGTATGTGTGGCATGCACGTCTAAGTTCAATTTTAAAAATTTCACGCTGTTTCTTCATGCAAACTACTAGTCTATGGACTATTATTTCATAAGTGAACAGATTGCACGGATTTTATATGAAGCAAATGTGAAGCGACGTGACAGTTTTGGAACGCCATATTGGAGAGAACTTAAAAATAAAGATGATCTCAATTTCGAAATTTTTTTGCTGTTCTCAGTCTATGCTGATAGACTCCATCTTACAGATACGTTTATTAATGCGTATACTTTAATTCTGGAAAAGGATTTTCAAATCAGAGAAGAAAAAAATAATTGTTATACAAAAATTATATGGTTTAGTCAGTAATACAGACTTTATGATCCTCTTAATATTAAACTAGCAACACCGCGATTTTTTTCGAAATGACACACAGTACAAAATTATCATTATCTAGTACAATAAAAAATAATAATAGTACAAAATAAAAAGTACTAAAAAAGTACTCAAAATATTCCGATAGATCCAATTTAATTTTTGCTAATTTAGTCCTGCCAGTTTTATACTGCTGGTTTAAGCTAGTTTCTTAATAATTAACAGAGTAAATAAATTTTATTGTTTTCGATATTTTCAACGAATTCTTATCGATTTAATCAAATATATTTGTAAACTATATATATAATTTGCAAAATATTAAGAAAGTTTTTTAATAATTTCAAGTTTTTAATAGCTTTAAGTTTTCCTATAAAAATAAGTCTTTTAAACTTTTATTTACCAAATTGAATTGAATATAGCAATAGATATTTTTACATTATTGATTTTGACTTTTCATTACTAATTTCTGGTTCTTTTTTTGCAAAAAATAAATTTTTATCTTTATAAATATCTTTTATAAAAACATATTTATTTCTTCATACGTTTTTAAACTTCTCAAAATTTAATCCAGTAGATAATACTGAAACTTAAATAATCGTTTAAATCACGAGGATATGGAAGAATCAAAAAACAATCTTAAACTACATCTGTATCATGGTATCAAAAACAAAATTATATGTTTTCATATATGAAAAATATTTAATTACAAGAAGTGTGAAAAGAATTTTCTTATGCTTATCAGCGTTTACAAAATTATCGCGAACGATTACGTTGTCTCAAATGCTAAGAGGATTAATGATAGTTATAACGAGGAGTGTAACGGAAATTTTCGTTGTGTTCGCAGGTTTCCCAGCGGCAGCGTACGCGGCATACGCGGCGGGCCGCGGCTATTCTGGGTACCCTAGTTTCGGATTACCCTACCCGACAGGTAACCACCTTAGCCTTAACCACCTTAATCACCACAATGCGGCCCACATCGCGCCCCTGAACTTGAACTTGAACCTCATACAGGCGCAGCCCGCGCCCCATCATAACCCGCCCACTCCGACACCGCTATTTTACCATCCCAATCTGGACCTCTACAACGCCATGCCTCTGTGAACTAACTCACTGATTAACGATATCGATAACGAGCTGCGCGCGCACTCTAACCCATCGCTATACGCTAACTGACTTGCTGTCGCTTGGTCCATCCGATCCCATCGCGGCGAGAGAGCGTGTTGCGACGCGAAAATCAACAAGGTGAGAGATAGCCCCTATGTTCCCGAGAGTAATTCGGTTTGAAAGCAAAGACACGCGTGTAATACTTGAGGATCCCTAGCTGAGGATCCACCGCAGAGACATACACTAAACTTTCGCGAGGGACAAAGCGACTCTCCGTTCCGAGATCACGAGTTCTCGAACTGGACGATGCGACAACGCGACGCCGACGCCTGGAATGCAAGCAGGTTCCGCCGAACGCGCGAAAAATAGCAGGAATGGATGACGAGAGATTCTTTAAAGCATGATTTCTCTTTAAAATCGGGAGAGTTATTTCTGATTTTACATAGTTTTTACAGCTCTCGATAGCGAGAGAGAGCTACGATAGAATAGACGAAGAGAAAACGGGGAAAATGTTGAGCCATGAGAAACTTCGCCTAGTTACAGGATATTCGGAGATAAATTATTAATATCTAGCAGAGAGAGTGTCAGCTCGGCCGACACGACAGCT
>Ga0157363_1002780_pt1 | contig 15550 bp, 12 predicted proteins | sample AttsexASBM1_FD_111477 | JGI IMG/M metagenome (GOLD analysis project Ga0157363, IMG submission 111477) | Fungus gardens microbial communities from leaf cutter ant in Ribeirão Preto, State of São Paulo, Brazil - Atta sexdens ASBM1 | ecosystem: Host-associated > Fungi > Mycelium > Unclassified ...
GGGGGGGGAGGGAGGTGTCAGGTATGTATCATGGGCACGCTTATGATTTTAATTTTTCCGCCGTTCTCAAAATTATCTGACATGAATGTAATAGGCGTTTAATTTCTTTGAGATTGATTTTCATGAGTCCTCTTACTTCTCACGTTTGGGATGCAAAAAAATAAAGAAAAGAGGAAAAAAAATTTTCTATTTGTGCTTCTATCTTGTACTTCACGCGCGGAAACAAACATTCGGGTCGTGATAATCAAGCACCTCGCACGTGAGAGGTTAGGGAACTCACGTATTTCAAATGATACGTGTGAGAGAAGTCAAAATTTAACAGAATCTAAATATATGATTATAACATACTAAAGTTTCAGCCAATTTCACCGAGGGTCAAAATCCTATGATTTTGTGCAGAGTCCTTTGTAATCTCTACATCTTTGACTTCATTTTTATAATAAAATAATATATATAAACATAATATTTTTTATTGTACAACACAAAAATCAAAAAGAGGCAATTATCCAATTTGTCTCAAAATTGAGGGGCGAAGCGGAACTTTCATGTAATATAAAACATTAGCTTACATGTAACATAAAAATAAAAAACATAAAAATAAATAAATAAATTCTTTGAAATTTTCGAATTCTTTGAATTCTTTTAAACAAACTCTATAATAGAAACTTATTATAATTCTATAATAGAAATAAACTTATTATAATAAAAATAGTTTACTTAACACACAAATTACAAGTAAATTACAAGTAAAATTCTTTTTATCTTTTCTCTTAACACGTGGCACCATTCTTCACATTTGTTGCATTGAATCCATTCTTCGACAGATAACTGGACAAATTTTTCAATGCAATAAATGCAATACCAATCCCTTCCTTTTGGGAAAATGCTGAGCGCAGCCGAATAGAGCGCACAGAGGATGTACTCAACGCCCAATCAATAAGCGCGAGATTTAAAGCGGGGAAGGCCTCCGTGCACGGCCCTGTTAGGATCTCTTAAGACGGAACGGATAGGAAGCGAGTAATGCCCCGTGATGAGCACGAAACGCTGTAAGGCTTCAAGAAGATTAATATTCCATGAGCTATCGCGGTGCACTGAAATCATGACTCTTTGTAGTTAATGAATCGATAAAATTAATGTTAATAATTGTGCGAGAAATTTGTATATTCGAATCGGTTATTGATCGGTTTATTGATCGTATATAACAAGAAATGATCGGTTTATTGATCGTATATAACAAAAAATGATCAACCAAATTCGGTCTTAATTTTGACCACAAGTTCTTTAATTATTGTTACGTAAAAGATTACACAAATTTAGAGAGCTTCTAACGCGCCTCTATTTACGACTAAGACAGAACTAAATATAAGAGACTGAACAAAACAATAATCAAAACGAGGTAGAATTAATAATAGAATGAAAATACATCAAAAGCAAATATAGTAGTCTGAGCGGCTAACATTTCGCGATCGACTTGACGCGTGAGAGAATCTTACAAATATTTCGCTTAGCGGAGCGGTTACAGATTTTAAATCCAATTCAACTTCAAACTTAACCGCGGAGCACGGTTGAGCGCGAAAATTATAAGATATTCGAGTTGTGGCCAAACCTGGTGGCGAATATTTCTAAGTTTTAACACGAAGATAACTACCTTTGCTAAGTATCTAACCAGAGGTTCCGATTCGATCAGCGCAATATGTGTATTGAAAATGAACAATGCGAGAGCCTTATCGGCTCGCTTTATAGGTGTATAAGCTTAAATCCGCTGTTTTTTAGCCAGAAAAACACATTTTTTTTCCTAGGAAGCAAAAACAAATTTATTTAAAGTACTTGTCCTCGCTAACTATATATTTTTCCCATCTTTCGGGCAATTTGTGTATACCACGCCAAAAAAATTCCTCATCTTTCGAGGTAAACCACTCATCAAGCCATTTTCGAACGTCTTCGTAAGAAGCGAAGTGCCGCTCAGCGAGCGCGTGGCCCATCGACAAAAGGTGCTAGGTCTGGTGAGTAAGCAGGATGGGATAGCACTTCCCAGTTGAGTATCTCCAAGTAGTTTTGGACCATTGTTGACGTGTGCGATGGTGCGTTGTCGTGGAGGAAAATTAGCTTGTCATGTCTTTTCCGCTAATGCGGCCTTTTTTCACGCAGAGCACGGTGCAATTTGATCAGTTGTTGGTGGTAGCGGTGAGCATTAAGAGTTTCATCAAGTTTTACACAACAGTTTGTAGATGACACCCTCTTGATCCCACCAAACACACAGCATCGTCTTCCGTTCGAAGCGATTTGGTCTTGAGGAAGATGTTGATGGTTGGGCGGGATCAACTCAAGATTTCTTGCGTTTAGGATTCTGAAAATAGATCCATTTTTCATCGCCTGTCACAATCCGATGCAGGAATGATTCTTTTTTGTCTGGCAAGCAGAATTTGACATATGTTTTGGCGTTGCTCCATCTGCCTATCGTTCAGTTCATGCGGCACACATTTTCTGATCTTTTGAACCTTCCCCATGTAGCCGCATGGAAATGGCTGCTTGAGAAACACCCAATTGCTCGGCAAGCATTTTTTGCGATTGGGTATCGTCTTCCAAAAGAGCCTGCAATTGACAATCCTCAACCTTCCTGGGCCGATTTTCACGCTTCTTGTCACTCAGATCAAAATTGTCGTTATTGAACCGGCGAAACCAATCTCTGCATGTTGTTTCCGATGAAGCATTGTCGCCTTCACAAGTATTTGATGCGATTCAGCAGCCGATTTCTTCAAATTGAAACAGAAAAGCAAAGCTTCCCGCATATGCTTTTTTTTTTAGCAAAAAACTATGATCACGAAAGAAAAAATGTATGTTGTTGTATAAAATTACTGATGATGTGCACTGGTTAATGTTGACAGATGTCAAATACATAAAAAAAAGTGTATTGTGTGCCCAGGGTAGCTTTATACGTTCAACTAATGCCACCTACGAGCAAATAGCGGATTTAAGCTTATACATCTGGTATACTGATATAGGAGTACCATCTCGCGGTAAGAAGATGATGTTGTGTATCATGCTGCATGTCGTGATCTTGCTTATGCCATGATTTTCGATAGTTTCGATTGTGGAATTTTATTATTCGAGCGATGCATGAGGTGAATCCTCATGCATGATTTCGTATTTGATTGCCCTTATTTTGTTCTATCTTGTGCAGCTGCGCATTACAATTGGCGCATGTGTTTCTGCGTATCTAATAGCGTGGAGATCTGCTCGGCTGTTCTCGAATATTTTTCGCACTAGAATTTTCAATTATTATGCGTTCATAGTGAGCGTTCCGCGAGCTTTTTGTGTTTTGCTCTTGGACGATTGGTCCTATAAGTTTTTAATTATATAATGTTGAGCAATTGTCAAGGTGATTGTTTGAAGAGAATGATTTCTTGTCTGTGCTGCCGTCTAAATGATTAGGACTGGATTGCTTATGTAATAATATACTGTACATCGTGTCCGATGGTCGTTATTTTATTATAGTGAGCATGAAGAATTACAATAATATTCATCGCCCATGCGCTGAGCATGTGGACGTGAGTGTAGCGCTCAACTCGTGTTCGTTATCGCGCTGGCTGCGCTTGCCGTTGCTATAGTCGGCGTTTTATTGGGAGTAATTAATTCGATCCGTTCAAAAATGCATTTATTTCAAAATAAAATATATGAACAGATCAATTAAAGTATTGTCCATCATTGCCTACTTTTTCCCATCTCTCAGGCAATTTTCGAATTCCATCTCGAAAAAATGACTCGTCTTTGGAGGCGATCCAATTTTGGAGCTAATTTTCGATTTCTGCGAAAGAAGTGAACCGGTGACTTGCCAAATCGTGTTGCATCCTTCGGAACCAGTAATCAGAAGGAGCAATGTCCGGAGAATACGGCGGGTAAAACATCCCATTTGAGCGTTTCCAAATATTTTTTTACGACTTTAGCGACATGAGGTCGAGCGTTGTCATGAAGAAGAATAACTTTATTATGTCTTTGCTCGTATTCCGACCGTTTTTCTCGCAATGCACGGCTCAAATGAATCAATTGTAGCCGATACCGAAATCGCCCGTAATGGAATCGCCAGGTTTCAGAAGTTCACAGTAAACAAGACTCTTTTGATCCCACTAGATACAGAGCATGATCTTCGAATATTTCATGAATGTTCGGCCGTGATGTTGATGTTGAGGTCGATGGCAACGATCGAGCTTAGCGTAGTATTTTTTCTTCTTGGAATTGTCGTAGAATATCCACTTCTCATCTTCAGTCACAATCTGATGCAAAAAATCTTTTCTCTGTTGCTTTGAATCAGCTGTTCGCAAGTGAAAAATCGCCTTTCAACGTCTCTTGGTTTCAGTTCATAAGGCATCCAATTTCCTTGTTTTTGAATCATTCCCATGGCTCTCAATCGTACAGAAACAGCTTGTTGAGTTACTCCCAATGATTCTGCAAGCTCTTCTTGCGTTTGACTCTGATCTTCTTCGAGTAATGCCTCTAATTCTTTGTCTTTGAATTTTTTTGGCTGTCCAGAGCGAGGCTTGTCTTCAACGTTGAAATTCCATTCTTGAAATGTCGAAACCATTCCCTACATGATTTATCAGTTGGAGAGTCACCATAAACTTCGACAAGCATTCGATGGGCTTCAGCGCACTTTTCTTCCAATTAAAGCAGAAAATCAAAACCTCCCGCAAATGCTGCTTGGTTAACACAAAATTCGACATTTCAACACAGTAAAAATCAAGATCTTTATATGAAACTCAAAGCGATATAAACTGAATATTATTATTAATAGTATAGTACATATTTAAGTATAGTACATATTTAACCTCTCTGAAACCTCCAAAATCAGCTGTCACTGAACCATTCACAACAACTGGAGCTATCTTTAGGGAAAAGGATCGAACTAATTTGTACTCCCAATATTATATTATTATCCGATTATTATTGTATATCCGACGATAATTACACGCATCTCCCGGACAAATGGAAATTGGTGATCTTACAATTTCGTGACGTTCCTCTCACCTCCTCTCCGTTCTTTGGCGCGATATTCGAGATCGTTGGCGTCCTGTGTTCCTCATTGTGTTCGTCGCTCGCAACATCACAAGTGCGCTGATCCTGCTAGAGGCACGCAGTATCGCTATTTCCACAAGGAAATTTAATTGGCGCGCGACCCTGCGGGCTCCGCAAATCGCATGGGTTATCCACGTATCCTGTGTCCTGGTGTTCGAAATTCGACTCGGTCGCAGTTTCCTTCAGCCACTTAGTAGATTCTCCCGAATCTTCGTTTTGCGGGGGACTCGCATTTCGGTGTCGGCATCTTCCACAGCCGGTGTCTCCGCTTTCTTGGTTTCGATGTCTCAGGGAGACATTTTCGCAAGCTCCGCCATAGTCTTTCGCCGATACTTGGGCGTAGAGTTGCTATTCTCGGCTGCTGCCCTCGCGATCCCTTCGCCATGTGCCTATGATAGAACGGATCAACACAAAAATATCGAAATGTGGAGTGATATTACCTGCGTGCTACCTGTCTTGTAAGATGCTGAACGCCCCGGCCAATCCGTTCTCAATCGTTCCTCTTTCGACTTTCGATCCTGGCCATCTTCTCTTTTCAGCTATAGTTCGGTGAGACGATGCAAAATTCATAAGGAAGTCGCCAATTATCCTGTAAAACTGTGTACGAGAGAACGAGAAATTGATGCAGAAAATCTGCGGGACGCATAAATAAGACTAAACAAACGCAAAACAGACGAAACAACGTTACAAGAGCGCGCAGATGCATCCACTTTCTAAAACGTGGAAGGATCCAGGACACCAGAGTTGTGCTATTCGGCCAGATTTTACGACCCTTATGATAGACAGAAAACATCACGTCATAACACTTAACAAAAAAATTCTTCTGTAAACTTCATTTTCGTATGACTTTTTATAATATTTCACGCTATGAACTTTTGTAGTTTATACAAAATTTTCAGATTTGACGGACTCATACTTGTGTCCGTATAACTACGTTAAAGATCAATAAGATTGGAATATCAATTACTGATTGCAAAAGTAGAGATTTCAAGCTTTCAAATTCATTGATTTTTTGTCTGCGATGATTTTTCAAGTAATGGTGTACTGAATATTGCGCAATTTTGAGCGTGCAAACACAAAGAATACTGAAAAAAATGTTGGACACTTTACGGTAGCGAGTTTCCAAAATAATCAATGGAATACGATGATTTAAGAAATCAACCAAAAAAGTTTCCAATTCTTCTAATTACAAAGCATAAGTTGTTATACCATTTAAAGGACAGACAGCACATTTTATATTTTTATAAATGTATTCCAAAAACAAAAAATTCATAAACATTCGAAAATGTTTCCTATTTTTTGTTGAGAAGTATACATAAAAATTTTACATTTCCTAAAAATTCGACAATCTGTCGTAATCGGACAAGCGGAAAAAAGGAGATTATAATGCACTAATCTCTATTAACACAGTTTCTTCTTAAAAACATTCTATATTCTGTTCCTCTTAAGATGTACAAAATTCCGCGTGTAACTCGGCGGAGGATTAGCAACACAACTCTTACGTATGATGTTTGTAGATTATCTTCCTTAATGTCTACTATGCGATAAATACTGTTTGTCACTGTGCTCTTCTTGAATATAGTTGGCTGCTGTTTGTTGGCCTAGCTTCGATTTGTTTTCAAATCGTGATCGAATGCATACTTTTTCTACGTGGCCTGTTTTCCCGCATGAGCATTTGAGTTTCTCTCTTTCTACACGGCAGTCCGCCGCCAAGTGATTATTTCGTTCGTATCTGAGGCACAATCCGTCGATACCCAATTCACTGTAATCGATTCGCGGTTTTGCTCGTCTCCTTGATTGAGATTGCTTTACCAGAGGATATTGTACGTTTTTCTAACGAGAAATTTTCATATTTAAATGATATATTTACATAAATGATCTTCTAATATTACTATATTTTTATTTACAATACATTTTATAAATTATTTATTTATTTCTTTATAGAACAACTAATCTATGCATCACACTAAAAGTACATTAAAAGTACACTAAAAGTATATCTTGAATACTTACAGTATTTATATAAAAAAATCAAGATCTTTGTCATTATTTTTTAATTATTTTTTAATTTTTTTAGGACGCATTTTTACTTTTCAATGAAATAAGTTTTGATATAGTTGTAAACTGCAGCAAAATTTTTTGTTATTATTTTTTAATATGATGTAAACTGATCTGTGATGTCATAAAAATTTCTTCGTACCTTTTTTTTCATTCTAAAGATATTTATGTATATCCTTATACGTTATTTTCCATTAATTGTTCAATAACTATTATATATACATTGCAGATATGTTCATAATACTAGAAATATACGATACGTATAATACAACAAATGAAGTACAATTAAGTAAAATTTCGCAAAAAATTGGAATTCACATTTATGAAAATGGAATATGTTCTAAGAGGTATACTTTCAAATTACCGACAAACACAAAGAATACTGAAAAGAATGTTGGACACTTTACGGCAGCGAGTTTCCAAAATAATCAATGGTTGAAATACGATGATTTAAGAAATCAACCAAAAAAACTTCCAATTCTTCTAATTACAAAGCAAATGCATAAGTTGTTATACCATTTAAAGGACAGACAGCACATTTTATATTTTTATAAATGTATTTCAAAAACAAAAAATTCATAAAGAGAACGAAATTATTATCAATCTGATTTATTATATTTAATGGATTTAATGCATCTTTAATCTTTTCCACAAAATCCTTTTACATCATCCTTTTGAATCGTTATCTTGTATTTCTTAATAGAAATGCAAATATTTGGAATTCGAAGCGCATAAATAAAAAATAGATGGTTAAGCCCTAACATGCTTAACCATCTATTTCCTTCTTCCAATAGGAACGCTCGAAATTTGTTCATCATAATAGCCATGTTGTTAAAGTGACATCTGTCAAATTTATTGTGAATTGTTTAGTAGTGTATGGCAAATCATCATAGAAGGTCATAATGTTGAGCAACATATGTAAATCATAAAATTTTATTATCAAAATGTTCCATTCGAGAAACATTCCGCGCATTACATGATTTTTCCTCGCCACCGTCCTGCCGAGTCGACTATTCGACATTTGGTGGTCAAATTCGAGTCAACCGATTCGATAAATAATCAGCCAACACCAGTACGTCGCCGAAACGCAAGGTTTGCTGAAAACATCGCTGCTGTGCATGAGAGTGTACGGGAAAACCCGAGGCGGTCAATTTCTCGTCATTCACAAGAACTTGGCCTTTCTGCGACTTCAATTTGGCAAATTTTGCGTCGGGACTTGGGTCTGCACCCCTATAAAATTCAACTGACCCAGGAACTTAAGGTAAACTACCATAGACAACGCCGTGTGTTCGCTGATTGAGTTCTGGAGAAGTTGGAAGTTAACCCAAATTTCGCCAAACAAATCATGTTTAGCGATGAGGCCCATTTTTGGATGAATGGATATATGAACAAGCAAAATTGTCGAATTTGGGACGATACTAATTCACGCGAGATACACCAGCTCCAAATGCATCCCGAGAAAGTCACTGTTTGGTGCGGATTTTGGTCTGGCGGAATCGGTCCGTACTTCTTCCAAAATGAAGCGGGCGTTGCCATAATTATCAACGGCGAGCGTTACAGATCGATGATAAGCAACTTCTTGTGGCCTGATGATATGGATGATATGGATACCGATAACATGTGGTTCCAACAGGATGGCGCTACGTGCCACACACCGCATGCCACGATGGACATTCTGCACGAGCGATTTGAGAGCATGGTTATCTCGCGCGGCGGCGACGTGAACTGGTCACCGAGATCGTGCCATTTAACGCCTTTCAAGCTTCGCTTGATGATACGTATTCGGATGGTCCAATTTTCGATGACTATTCCTTAATGCCATAAAATATTCTTTCAAATAAAAAAAAAATTGAGTGGATATCTCACATACAACTTGTTTTATTTACATTTAAAAATCGAGCGTCCTTATTGAAAGATCCTTTATTTTCACAATTTTTCATGAATTATAAGTTAATATTTGCTCTAAGAGGCAAATGTCTTAAGGACTGCAAAAATCCAAAATGCTTGGAAAAAATAGCGCATAATTCAGAGAATTTTTTTGCACAGTCGGAGTAGTTATTTTGCAATTTTAAATGACTTAGGGGTGAATATGACTGTTCGCTCCAAGAGGGAAATGCCTTAAAGATTCCAGTACAAAAATCGAAAATACTTGGAAAAAGTAGCGCATAAATCAAATAATTATTCTGCATAGTCAGAGTACTTAATTTTGCAATTTTAAACAACTTAGGGGCGAATAAGTATTGCAGTGCAAAAATCGAAAATGCTTGGAAATAGTAATGCATAAATAGCGCATAAATCCTGTGTATTTAATTTTTCAAATTTTTTACGAGTGGGGGGAGGGCTGACTGATTGCCTACTCAGTATCCTCACAAAAATTTTTTTTAGCTAAACGGAATGAGCGCAAAAATTTTTGCTTGCGGACATGAATAGCGCATTATTACATAATTTTTTCATTAAGATTTAGTTAAATAAGAGACCAGTTAGGCCTGTAATGCGGGCATGAAATTCGTGCTGCAACCGCTGACGATACGCGTCATGAATTTCGACGCAAAATCGCGAATAATGGAAGACGGCCTGGAGAAGCGCAAGCATGGCGAAATGCTGCCGAATACTATACGCGCGATCATTTGCGGCTCGTTGAATTGTAAAATCAACATTCTCATAAGCTTACTTGAGAGTCCGAACGGCATACGTTTCAAGAACATATAACTACTCGAAATCGTTGCAACAGCTAAAGTATCAATATCTTGAAAATTTGTTTACGTCCATCGATGAAATCGGCTACTTTATATTCCCTAACAATAACGACGTCGTTCCGAGCGAGGTGCGTCCAAATTCTATTTTTATCTTTGATGATGTGGCATGTGACAAGCAGGATGTGATAAGAGAATACTTTTCGATGGATCGCTACGCGAACGTCGACTGTCTTCTATCTCTGTCAGACATACGCGAGGATATCTAAACATCTGATACAATATGAATCTGCAGATCTTATTCAAACAGGACCAACTTGAAATATGTTACAACAATCATGTGAATACCGACATGCCGTACGACGAATTTTGTGCGTTATGCCGCGACAAAACTATTGGCAACAGAAATATGGATTTCTAATAATAGACAAGGACAGTGCGCTTACAAATAGATATAGAAGAGGATTTAACGAGTTCGCGATACTGTAACGTGACTAATCTTTGTTAGATATTTAGCCAAAGACGAACATGGCAGATGTGCGCGAACGTGAAAAAATTGCGAGAAGACAAACGAGTCGATACGCAAGAAACATTGCGTTCTGAAGACCGGTAGAATCGAGGAGGACAGACGCGTTGAACAGACATTTTAAACCTCTTATTGAGCGATTGCGACTTTTCATCGACAACCTCGGCTTGCGCGCGACAAAGAGAAAATCGCGCAACGAAGATGCAACATCTGTTTCTAAACATGAGAGGAAAGAGGAGAAACGAGAAGAGAAAGAAGAAGCAAGCGAAACATTCGAGCATTCCACGACTCTTTATAAATCCAATGATCAATCGCATCGTGTACAATCGATCCATCTCATGTGCCAAAATCGTACCGACGATAGAATCGTTGGAAAATGATTTTCGAAACGATGGGAGAATGAGCTTGCTGGATCAAAAATACGTCGAGGCTGTCCTGAGGGGAATGCAAGATAAAGAGAACAGTATAGATTACGTTTATGATGTTTACCTACACAAGGATGGGCTGATATTTGGCAATAAACGCTTCGACGTGAATGACGCGGACAACATAATTACCGACATTGTACGATACGTAGGTACATCCGCTCTTTACGAGTTGATATTTCCTGATGATGCGTTCTACACAGAAGACGACACAAGTACAAGAGCATGCTGTTGTGAACGTGCACAAACACAAATACATATTCGCAGAGTCGATTATTGAGCAACAGGGGATACAAGTATAAACATATAATCGCGCCGTTGATATTGATTACTCAAAAAACAGAAGAAGAAATCTGAAAAGCCATTACCTCACGCAATGGCACTAAACGACAACACGTCAATTACGTGCACTAGGACATGATCTCACATGATCTCAACAAGCTGGAGGATCATCTATAATTATTCGACGCTTCGCACTGAGCAGATAACAACGCTCACGAGATGCTTGATGTCGATCATTCAGAAACTTCTCGGTCTTATTATAAATTAAATCGCGTATCGATGAAATGAGTTAATCGAGTCCAGCGAAAAAAAATACATTAATTTGTTGTACCCTGTATATTACGCGTTGAATCGTAAAAAAGAGGTCTGATGAAAAGAGAAAAGTTAGCTCCGAGAAACGTCGACTCGTCGAGAAATTGCTCCGGCGAAAAGAAATTTTCCGCGAAGGTATCAGAGTCTGGAGATACGATGATCTGTGGTAGGTTGATATCGTCGAGATGCATCCATATTTGAGTTTTAACACCACACTAGGCCATACATACTCACTGTTATCGATGTATTGATCAAATACGCATTGTGACCGGATTCAAAACCACTGGAATCTGCCCATATGATTCTGATATTTTCAATGATTCATTTTGTTAGTCTTGGCGTAAGCGAAGAAAATGCAGCGGCTTCCGATATTGAAACGGAATATAATAAAAAGGAACAGCACCGCATTGTTGTGGATAGTGCACACATTGAAATAGCTGCTCACGAGACCGTCTCAGAACCATCAACATCTGGCATGTCTCGTAGCGATAGCTACGCATCGGTGATATCTGCGGTTGAACCGCTGCGAGCAGCAACACCACACAAAAAATCCAATCGTGGCCCAAAGCCACAGCGAATAACTGTTGTTACTTCACCGGAAAATGTTGCCGCTTTTGTGTTGTGCTTTTAAAAGACAACAAAAGCTGCGAAAAATAAGGAGAAAAATAATAAGAAGGAAGCGCTGAATAAAAGGAAATACCGAAAAAAACGCATGACTGTATGATTTGCTCAAAAAATGCCTGACAAACTCAAAAATAACTCCATAAAGTGTCATACATGCAATATAGTCGTTCACGCAAAATGTGCCGATATACGATAGCGTTTATACATGCCCAAATTGCGATTCCGATATGGACTAATATCAATATGATGTCATTTCATTAAAATTTTCATTTCAATTTTTATTAATTTTTCCTCTTCAAAGTCTATTTTCATTCAAATTTTCATTTTTTTATGTTCAAATCAACTAAGATCAATTAATAAATTGAAGAAATTTCATAATTTTTGTAAATATTGTATTTTTACTTGAGTTTTTGTGCATTTTTAGCATTTTTTTAGGAGGATGTCCAATCTACATTAAAAAATTTGAGGGAATCGTTTTTGAGTCTTTTTTTGAATTGGCTATAAAAAAAAATCCACTAAATGATTTTTTGTCCACAACAGCTATTAATCTCAGATAATATTTTGATATCAACGATATGTTGATTCTCATCTGAGTTATGAGTAAAAAAGCTAAATGTCCAACCTACAAAGAATTCCCCTACGATTTGTATCGAAAGTCCTCCTCGGCAATTCGACGTATTGTTGGCTCGCTTACACCAACAATCAATTTACTAATTTACGCAACGATTGTCCTGGGTCATTCAAAATCAACGCTTAAGCCCTTTCAAAGATTGCGGAAGTTCTCGCAGTGACTCTTTCTCGCTGGCATACTGAAATCTTCGTTGGATTGATCTAAAGCCGTATATATTGCCACAACGTCATAAATGGTTGGTCTTGGATATCCAAAAAAATCGAATTATTTCCGTTGCTGAGTGCCCAGTGCGAAGGCCTTCGATCGCGGCTCTTTGATTATACTTCGAATTTAGTTTCGTAGCCATTTCGAGAATATGACTGTTTATTAGAAGCATTAGGCTTTCTTGGATATCAACAACAATCTCTGATGGAGGCACAATATAGCGAAAAATTTAAATTTAAATTTGTCCGGATTTTGGTGACGCACCCTATACATCGACTGCATCGAAAAGTTGAAAGAAACCAAGCGTTGTCATCACGTGAATTATTTTATAGCTCGCTGATAAGTAATACCGTATTCGCGAGCGCACGCCATGAATGTATGGCAGCGGTTCTCCATCCAAATATTCGGTAAATACAGTGATCTATATTAAAAAACAAATGTAATTGTTGCGGATATTTGAGAATTTTCGGAATAGTTACATCACCAGTTATGGACTCGATCCTGCATATTATTATAGATTATCAAGTTTTACATGGGATGCGATGTTGAAACATCAATTTCAAATTTCTTACCGGCGTTGATATGGTTCTATTTATCGAATATGGTATACGTGGCGGTCTGAGTCAATGTTCAAACAGGTATGCGCAGGCCAACAAAGTACATGCAGTCGTAATCCATCGAAATCGTCAACGTACCTGATATACTTTGAATCTGTACAATGTTGGTTGAGCAATATGTCAATTGAGCAATATGCCATACGCTGATTTTCGCTGGGTCGACGACATAGATAATTTTGATGTTACGACCATCGCGATAGATTCACGATCGACGAGTTATCGTTACGTTTTCTCGAGATGAACTTGGAGCATTCACAACATCTCCATGAGGCACATTCCGATCCTATCATTTTGTCCAACGTGCGAGAAATCCCTGACAAGCGAGAAGAGAAGCTCCTCGCGACATTCGATGGTAAAAAGCGTTATGTCATACATTATCGCAATTCATGATGGTCTTCGCAAAAAAAGATCCATCGCATATTATAATTCTCATAATTTCCATGGCTTCGCGAGTACATCCAACTCAATACAAACTTTAGAACTTTAGCAAAGAATGAGTTCTAGAAAAATTTATTCAAATTAATTGTTATGTCTTGATGACTCCACGATTCTTTTCTTTCGTGGAGAAAATTTGTTTTTCTCTCAAATAACGGGATCAGTAGCGGACATCGAATATTGATTTTTTATTATTATAATTATCTAGACATCAATTAAAGAGAAATAATTATTAGTATTCGATTGAAAGCACGTGCATTGGCCCTATGATTCACAGATAAGTCTGATCACATTTTCCGACTAACATATAAAATGAAAACATGCTAATCACTCTTATTCTTTCGAAACAATTAGAAAACCTGTGGAAAAAAGAGATGAATCACCATCCAAAGTCCAAATATCAAATTGCCTCATCCCGATATATATATATATATATATATATATGGCCCTTTGGAAAAGCGCAGTCAGTCATAAAAATTTTTTTCGAGTCATAAGTGACATTCAAGATCAGATGACGAATTTAATTGTTCCAAGTGCGGAGTTCTAGGCTCAGTGCAAGAAAAATCAGTAGTTTACATTGAAGATCTTTGATCCTTAGTTAAGAGACATCACTGAGACATTACCTGGGACTCCCGCTATAATTTGCCACTATCTCCAGCAAATAGTAAGAATGAATTTTCTTTTTTTTCTTTCTTATGTTACTTTAATTTCAAAGTTATATGACCATCATCATTCTCTCTCTTTTATTTCTCCTCGATCTTTTCGTTCTTTAACCATAGATGCATCCTGCCTATAGGCAGGATTTTCTCCTAACAAATTATTTAATGATAAAGTAATTCAAGTAATTCTCCTTTTTCTTATCTAGAATTAAGTGGTAAAACGCTTCAATAATTCTTCTCTTCTATTTCACAGTTACTTAAGCAATAAAACACCTTAACACATGATTACTCTCTTTAGAACAAATCATAACTCCTGGAAAATCTATTTCCTCCTCTCTTCCTTTCGGAATTATCTTCTCCTTCTACGTTCTTCTAATTATCCATCATGGGCACTAATGAGGGAAAATTTTAATAGATGGTTTGGCGGAATAGGCACAGAGCAAGATGCAAGAAGCGGGCCAAGCTCGAGAAACTCAGAAAAGCTAGCGGAATCCCAATACGCGGATTATTATTACATGGATACAGATCGGGCAATTATCTCCCCTCAAGCCCATCAACTTAAAAGAGCTCATTTGCGCCAAAAATATCGAGACTCCCCCGATGTCCCTGTAAGACCTTATCTCCAACAAGCCAACCGATAGTTCCCCTAACAATACTTCAGACCTTTCCTTGAATTCTTTTTTGAATTCTCTTCTCCTCCTGTTCTCCTATCCTCAATGACTTCCAAAACTCAGAATTTTCTGTTCCCTCTTACTCTCCAATCCCTCCGGAAGACAACACATTTTATGATGAGATATACCAATCACTTGAACACCCCATCGAATCTATAAGAAGTTCCTCTCCTCCCTTTTAATACACAACCACATACACACCTACACAGAAACCTATTGTATTTTTCTCTAGCATCGATTTTTGTAAAAACGATTCATGTATCACACACACAGTTATTGTAACTTGTAAAGCGTATATTCGGAGCCCCATATATATATATATATATATATATATATATATATA
>Ga0157363_1002781_pt1 | contig 15548 bp, 17 predicted proteins | sample AttsexASBM1_FD_111477 | JGI IMG/M metagenome (GOLD analysis project Ga0157363, IMG submission 111477) | Fungus gardens microbial communities from leaf cutter ant in Ribeirão Preto, State of São Paulo, Brazil - Atta sexdens ASBM1 | ecosystem: Host-associated > Fungi > Mycelium > Unclassified ...
AATATTATCTTGGAATTTATTTATTTTGAATTTTAAATTCTTACAGAAGAAATTATTAATTATAGAAGAATTATAAAATTCTATTATAATTTATTAAACTTCATATGATAATTTCTGTCCTTTCGTTAATTCATTTATTAATGTGATTTGATTATTTGTCTTAAGTGAGTGTCTTAAGAGTGATTTAACAAAGGAATATTCTATGCAAATTATGATCTTTAATTACTATTATTTTTTATGCATTTATTATAATTAAACATTATCGTATTTATGAAGAGGTTAACGAAACTTTTTTAAACTTTCTTTCACCGATAGCAGCGACCCTTTCGCGTCCACCCCGAATTCATTGCATCCCCTTACAAACGCCGGTAAGAGAGCTTTCTGCCACGCAGCAGTGAGTCGGTAAGGGATGAAATTCGGCGATTCGTCGCGGTCACATCGGAAAACTTGATTTATCGGAGAGCGCCAATTTATCGGAATTTATACGTTCAATTGCCGTGACCTTCACCAGCCGCGGTTAATTTCTCACGCGGCTCCTGCAACGCCGCAAAAATATCGGGTGTCGGGGGAAACAAGAACGGTCAAAACACCAAGCGCTTGCGAACCGCTCTTTCGTCTTTTTTCCTGTAACGGTCAACCTGTTATCGTTCTCGTTTCGGCGAAAACCGCATGCCGATTAATCGTCCGAAAATCTTCGGACTGGCCGAATTCACGGCCGACGTGCGGTTTTTTCGCAGATTTGCCGGAAACCACGCGGCCAGCCGCAGCGTCGAGTCGTCGTCAAAATTTGTCTGGCTGGCGTCGCGTGCGATTATGAGATTCGACCGCGACGACGATAACAAGTATTATTCCAATTCAAAGGGAGGAAAAAAAGAAGGATAAAGAGTGCCGTAAGAGGATACGAAATAGCGGAAGGAAGTGCATCGGCTGGAGGAAATGGGTACGTTCGCTTCATCCGGCTTATTGCTCTCTCGTCGCTGGGAAAATGTTGTCATTCGTCGGCTCGTACTGCGTTGCGTTTCTCTGTTTGGCAGACAATCGCCGCTCTCTATCCGCGAGAATAAATCATATCGATTTACGGATGTCAGTTTGCGCGTTCGCACGTTCCCATAGTCGATTTCTCCTCGGTGACAATTCTTCGCGCGTCTGTCGCTGGTCGAGTGTCAACTAAATAAAATTAACACGATCTAGAAATTGTTTTCATCCGTTTTTTAATAATCTGTTCCATTTAATAATCTGGATAAGTCTTTTTCTAAAGTGATGGAGAAAAGTTTTGATGAGACATTGAGATATTTCATCGTCCTTTCTTTTATTATATCATATAATAAAAATTGTCAAATGTAAATTAATGTTTACTATAATTTTTTAAATCTTTCAGTAGTAAAAGTAAGTGATTGAATCTGCATTTTACGCTTCGTCCTGTTCATTGTAAAATATATGTTATATAAACAACAAATTAATGTTTAAATTCACATATTCAGAATAGTTTTAACAATAATTCTGTCTGTGTTAGCATTATTTTTGTGGAATATTTGTAGAAAATGAGCGTTCCCTTTCTAACGAGAGCGACAACGATATAGATGGAATATTTTCAGAAATAAAAATGCACGCGTTTTCGCTATAGATGTAACTTACGCCACGATCGTTTTAATCGACCCATTTATAAAGATCATTTTACTTTCGAGCACGTTCGGCTGCCCGCATTTGTCGCGAGCTCGAAATTTTTTTTTTCAACGTTTCGAGAGTGAGGCTGCGTGTAGCAAACGCCGGTCAATTTCCTCGATGTCGGCGCGGTCGACACCGAACTGCACTTCCCAGATCGGTCATCGCGCGAAGCGCCGCTCTATTTTTTGTATTTTTATTTAGCCTGAGGGCCACGTATGCGGGACGAGGAAAGGGCGCGGATCCCGTCGGGACTCGGGAATCATCGAAAAATCACGCGTCTCGCGGATGTGGGGACCCGGATCAAGCGTCATTGGTTCTCGATATTTCCGCAACATGACACGAGCATTGGAAGGACACAATCCTCGCGCCTGATTAAACAGCACGCTAATTCGGCAAACTCATACATCCTGAAGCGAGCGCGTCGGTAAACTGACGTCGTACAAACAGGACACCCGTTGAATCCTACGAAAATATTGATTGGCGGTGGAGTTTCGTGGGATATACCTAGGATTTCTTTGTACGCGTGACAAATATGCGTGGATCCTCCTATTTGATGATGACTTCTCAAAATCGATACAAAAATATGATAGCCTCGCGAAGATAAGAATATTTTTCTGGAATATTTAATAAGTGACTATTAAAAATTTACTTATAATCACAGGGCGATGTTGAAATTTGCATCACACATTTTATTAAGATTGTTTAAATCAGGATTACATATGTGAAACATATATAGTTAATAATATAGTGTAATGAAATGACATGAAAACGTACTGAAGTATAATTTTGAAAGTTAATAAAATAATCTTTTATCAATAGTCTGTCTGAAAATAAAAATAATGTTTTATATAAAAATTAATTCGGCGCACAATTTGAATAACTACATAATAACATGCAATATATTATGCAGTATATAAATGTTTCTAATTTTATTAATAATATTATAAATATATAAATTCACATCGAATTATTTAAGCACTTAAAATCCAATTTGATCGTTCAAGGTATTTATTCCTCACTTATTATATTCATGTTTATGATCCTAGAAATTCTTTGTTTAATTTCTTATATATTTTCCTAAATTTGATACTTGATTTTAAGATATTAATCTAATAATAAAATGTAAAAATCGATCCCCAATATATATATATATATATATATATATATATATATATATATATATATGCGCGTCCACAATCCCTTCTTCTCATCATCGCATTTAATTGCATTTGTGTATATAATATTATTAATATTTGTGCTACCACGATTTTCATTAAACGAGAAAAAATATATGTTTTATTTAGTGACGAATTTATTCTCAAATATTATACTGCGAGAAAAATGATCTTGTCAGTTTTGAATCAGGCGAATTTGAGAGTTCTCTGTAAACAACTAAGCAAGTCAACGAATATCAGACTTTTAATTGATGTTGATATTAAATATCTCTCGATCACACGCAACTTTAATATACGGCAAACACGATACTTTTAACAAATTTTCTTTTTTGTCGTTATATTCTATTTGTCTACGTTCGTAACCGAATCACGCGCAGCCATCAATCGCATACGTGTCTCTTGACATTTAGATGTTTCAGGATATTCTATTTTTTTTACGATTATTAAAGTTCTAAATCGTTAATTAGGTATGACATTCATAATTGTTTTATATTTTTAATATTATTCTCAACATTATGTAGTCGTTTTATATTCTTAACATTATATTACAATTTTTCGTATAATTATTCAGATTATTTTACAATTCATAGATTCAGTTCTTTATAAGAAATAACAAATATAATTATTTTGTATTAAACTCATCCATTTTACATGAGAATAGAAGAAAACAGAATTTTTCTCAGAATAATATTTATTAAAATTTAGAATGTTATATTAATGTTTATTAGGATAACAATATAATAAAATAGACCATATTCAATTTTAATTTGTAAAATTGTTTTACTATAAAATTCATTTTAAATAAGTTTGTAATTTGTTAAGTGAGCTCTATAATTTATTAAAAATTTTATTCAAATTATTTATTTATATATCTGAAATTATTGTACTTAACAAATTAATTAACCTTTTAATTTTATTATTATATATAAATTACTGTGTAAATTTTTTATTATTTTATTATTATTAAATTTTATATATCTACACGATTGCTACAAATGCTGATATTACAAAAGTTTTATGTGCGTTCTTACACATAAACAAAAATTTTACAGTATTTATTTCGGTATCGAGATACGAGTACAGTAAAATAAAAACGTAAACAATATTCTCAAAAAAAAAAGAAATAGAAAAAGAAAGAAAAATTTATTGAACGGATACAAGTGGAGATTATCAAATGAAGATATAATCGAAATCCATCGATAGGGCAATTAAATTATCGTGATAAAAATATTACGGTCGCGGTAGGATCGATTTAATCTTCGATGGCATCAGAACGGTGGTCCATGAGAATCAGCCCGCATGTTTCTGCGGCTTACGCGAGCCGAACTTTGATATTCCGACGTCCCAGGGGGAAAGTAGAGCCCGCTCGTTCTATCTTCAAAGTCCCCCTCATACGAATTCCCCATCCTCCTCCTTTCTCCAGCCGTTTGCTTCTCTCCCTTCGTCCCATGTCACGCGCGCATTCGTGTCGAGTAAGCCGCTTGGTCATCCATCGGCACTTTCGTGTGTGTTCGCACATAGAGCTCGTCGCTTCGCTTGCCACGTGTGTGTAGCTTCCGTCCACATACGTGAAAGAAGTATCTCATGTGTGCAACCACTTGCTGGTTGCGGACTTTCAATCAGACCTTTCGGCCAACATAGCCTTTGCATTGATTGTCTTCGTGACAGAAGAGTATCTTAATATATATGACATTGATAATAAGAAAACATATGACGATTTAAATAAGAAATGACTTGTAAGTGGATTGAGTCAAGTCAACTTATTATACTTTATTAGGATTAAGCATCTGCATGCTAATATGAATAGGGGTAAAGTTGCGTCTAAGGATTAATGAGGAAGAGGCGAATGTCCGATGTATGAGTTCGTATGGTTTTTTGGGTTGGTGTATCTCCGGGTATGTAACTCAGTATAATACCGACGTGCGGCGGCGGTGGCGGTGGAGGCGGTGGTGGCGGTGGTGGCGGCGGCGTCGTCGTCGACGGGTTCTGCCTGCTACCACTGCCGCCGCCGCCACCGCCGCCGCCGCCGCCGCCGCCGCCGCCGCCGCCGTCGCCGCCGCCGACCGACGGTGGCCCAGGCCTGCGTCTCTCATTGATTACGCGAGAAAGAGGGAAAATTCCGGTCGTGCGTGCCTGGAAAGGTAGCGTAGGCGTGGCAACGCGTCGGCGTCTCGGCGCCTTATTCGTTGAAAACTTTGCGCAAAAGCACCGCCCCGGCCGCGCGAGCGCGGTGTTCTCGGCACGTGTGCGTGAAAGCCCAGCTGGGCTTTCGGAGGACCCGGCACGCCGGTGTAACGCTGTGGCCTCCGCGTGTACGTGTGCGAGAGGAAAGAAGAACGGGGAGGATGCCAGGCGGTTTCCCCGCCACCGCTGCTGCCGCCTTCCCTCGGGCCCTCCGCACCACTCGTCGACGGCGACGGCGCCATCATTCCCCGCCAATTTTTTTCAAATGCTAGCTCCCTCTGCTCGGTCGACGCCGGAACTGTCATCCTCTTTCTCTCTTCTATCACCGTTCGTTCCTCTTTCCGGCACGCTTTCTCTCTTCTACCATTTTACTACATCCCTTCACTGTCCCTCCTTCGTGCCCTTCCATCGCGCTCATTCGGCTTCGTTCACGTTTGTCCCTTTTCCATCCTCGTTCCAGCGATCGCTCTTTTGCTTTCTCCCGCTTTTCGTACTCGAAGAACAACCGTGTGGAAGGGCGCGCCGCGAAAAGGGACGGCAAGGACGAGAGCAATAAAGAGGGGGAGATCCTCGAGCGCGGCGATAAGCGTCGCCGTCGAGGGGTCTTCGTCTCTTCGTCTCTTCGTTGCGGGACGCGAGGGTCGATTTCCGGTGGTGGGAATTTTTCTCGACGTGGAGGCGACGAACACCAGTGCTCACCCTCGTCCCCCCCTCCTCCCCCCTCGTCTCTATCTTCGTTCGCTTTTCCTTTTGCAGTGCTGCAATCGACGACTCTATTACTTCCGCGAAAGGGAGAGAAAATGCAGCAAACGGAGGAAGATGGGGGAACAGCCGAGGGCTGTTTGACACACGGAGGAGGGGGAGAGGAGGGAGGGGGGGAGTAGACGCGAGGTGATCGTGCAGCTGGTAAAGCAGACAGAACCTTCGTCCTTTTCTTCGTTAAGGGCAACTTGTGTCGCGCGTACCTGTTTAGCAATTCTCGAAATGCGACCGGTACGATTTATATGAGAGACATCGTATACAATAGTACATCCCAACTATACATGACGAGGAGTCACATTTATATCACGTTACAAGTGCACTATCCAATATATGTAATTCCGGTAGAATTTCAGCTGGTAGCTAACTATTGTTTTTTTTATATTCTCTCGAAATAATCTTTTTCTACAATTAGTTATTGACCATATTAGTACATGATCTAGTTATATTTATAGTCTAGGTGTGTAAATATCACGTGGAGAACTTTGGTTGCATTTGATAATTATTTAATGTCTACATATATGTTTATATATAAATATTTATTTATGATATTTTTACACGTGTGTGTGTATATATATATATATAAAACTGTATTTATTATGTCTAGTTAAATTTTCAAATATTTTATTAATCAAGAATACTAAATAATTACGAAAGTATGTTGTTTCTACAAAGTTGAGACCATTATATATAGAAAATAGCTTGGTTTGAAGTATTTAAAAAAATAATTTAAAATTCATTATAGTAATCAGATTATAATGCTCATTATAATGAATCAGGTGTTTTACAGCTTTTAAAACAATCTTGAGCTGATATGTGGACTCCATGCAATCAATTTGCATGGAGTTATGTCGGCGATAAACGGTCTCGCTGCAAGCGATCCTAAGACATTCATTGCGGGAAACCGGAATGATGGGCATTCACGGCAGCATTCCTTGACGGCGGCGGCCGATCGCGGCGCGCACGTGTCTCGAATCGCGGAGAACGCGTGCGCGTATTGACACGCGCTGATCGAACGCAGTGACGCGCGGGCCTCGTCACGAGGGCGAACCAATACGGCGTGATCCGGGCCGGTATATCCACCACGACCACGTGCGCGCCCGAAGTAAGCATTCACCTACGAAGGTAGGCCACGTTGCCGGGGGTTAATAAGTAGTTGTCCATCTCCGAGAGGCGAAACATCCCCGGACACCCAACCATCCGTCCACCATCCTTGCATCAGCGAGGGCGTTGAAAAATCAGTCTCCTTACAAAAAGGGCTCGTTGAAAGGGACTGCGTAAGGGTGGGATTCCACGCGGGAGAGACGGCCCGGGATGGCCGGACGGAACGTCGGAAGGGGGGAACGAGTGGTGAGTTTGAAGGGGGATGGAAAAGTAGTAACGGCGTGTGCGATGGTCGGGGGGGTGGCGAGGAGGAGAGGGGAGTGGGAAGGCGGGAAATCGGGCAACGTAAATACGGAGCACGTTGCTATGCGCCGTAAGCGTCCGCCCAGCCACCCTTTTTACAAAGGGTGCCCTGAAAGTACGGTACGTGTTACCGCCGGGTAAAAAGGAACGAATGAATAAATTAGCCTCCACCCATGTGCGACGACGTAGAGAGAAGGGTCGGGCGTATCGCGCGGCACGCCATTTTGGAGAACGAAGGTCCCCCACGGGGAAAGGACACGGCATACGAAGGATTCTTCTAGTCGCTCGATGCATTTTACATGGACCTCACGGCTTTCCACTTTTTTTTTCCTCCTCATCTGTTCACCTTTTCGAATTATCGCACCGTCCTTCGATCAGCTCGTTCGCGATCATTCATGAGAAGAAAGTAGATCGCTACCCTGATTATGATAATGCCACTGAATGCCGACATATTCATATTATGTTAAACGTTTCGTACATACATATATACGTGGGAATAAAAAAATTATAAGAATGATTAATTTTTTCTAAATAATCAACTAGTCTGGGAGTATTTTTTCTTTTATTTTAAAGTTATAATATTTTGTAATAATTAATATTATATTTAACATTATATCTATATAATGAGATTTTGTGTTGGTAATAATTATATAAGATGACTAAAATCCATCATAATTTTATTCCAATCGTGAGCTTTGCGTTTGTAGTGGAAGGGCAATGATTCGATCGGTAGCAACGTTCCATCATGAATTCGAAATGGTAAATAGCAATAATTAAATCGGAAGTCGAGCGAATTCCGCACGTTGCACCGATGAATTCGACATAATCGCCGACAGATTAACCAATAGCGTCGCTAATCACTACCGGACGCGACAAGCTCGCGTTAGTTGTGTACTAGTAATAAATCGTGCGGCGGTGTTTGATGGCCGAAATCGAAATCGAAACTCTCCGGGTAGGAAGACCGACATTTGCTCAGAAGAATGCTTGTTTTACAAAAGAGATAGAAATTGCTGGAAGTCCGCCTTTATTAAAAGCATCTAGTGTGGCATGCGATGTGCGTCATGTATATTTATTTCATTATGCGGATATTAAACTCTGCATTATCTCGGAACATTCCTTAAATACTGTACATCTAATAACAAATTCAAACTTTATGGAATATTAATTTAATCACACAGCGATTAAATTTCGTAAAATGAAACAACATGTCCATCAACTGATATTATATACATATATGATATTATATACAACGTAAACATTGCGGTGGTATTTTGATACTAAACCCCTGAATGCATACAGGTGTATTCAGGTATAATAATTAATGCTCACAATAATTATCGTGGAATTTTCGGACAAAAGATAAACTTAATCGATCGCAAAGTGGCACTAATCGTCGATGTCCCTTTTGAAATCGATAACTGTCTGGAAAGTGGCGATCTACAGAGAGCGATTGGAATCGGGGGGAGAGGGGAGAGAAAGAACGAATCGTGCAAGAGGAAAAAAGAATTCGTTTAATATCCAATTTCCGAGACGTCAATCCTTTAACAAATTACTGGTCATCTCTACAAGAGGGCTACAAGCTCGAAGCACATCTCATTTCCCGTCTTTTTCATCTGTCCGCGAAAGAACGGACGTGCACGCGTGCATACGTGCATGAATGCGTACGTGCGTACCAGGAAGGTTTGCAGTACCGTCCCTGAATTTACAATGTCCCTTTACCACGGTACGTCCGCCAGACACGAGATTCATCCGCCGTTCTAACGATTGCGAGTTCACGTTTTTGTTCGGTCATCTTCATCAAATACACGGTGCTTCCTTGTGCGTCTGTAAAGAAAAAGAAGAAATCCGTTAGTTCAACGTACAATAAAAACAGCATCGCCGTGTTCTCGCGATTTCTGTCGAATATATCTCTGGGAAATTGATTACGAGCGATCGCAATCGGAAAAGCTCGTAGAAACGCCGATATACAATACATGCGTACACTTATACAGTGTCAAGAATCGCTGGAAAATCCTCGCACGTATATATCGCGCGTATTCTCGCGCTACCACACGGAGGTAGCTTCATTTCGCCGGATGTCCCCCTCGTTTTGCTTTCTCGCGGATGTCCGAACGCTTCGGCCGCACCCACCATAGATCGGTGGAAAAGGGTCGCCGCGGCGTGGTCGGCCGGTCGGTCGGTCGCTCACTCGCTCGCTCGCTCGCTCGCTCGCTTATTCGCAGTGGGGGAAGAGTTGCTCGGAGATAGTAAGCTCATTTATACCTGGGACGTGCTTGCGAGGTAAAACTGCTGAAAAATGATATCCGAGCCCGCGTCCCGCGGATTCCCGTCCGCCATGGCCATCGCCGAGCCGCGTTACCATCGTACAGTCGAGACCGCGTCCCTCACCCTTACCCCTGTTCGCATCCGCCCTCCTAGCCCTCATCACTGCCCTTGCCGCCCGCGGTCTCATATCGCAGATAGGAAATTCTATCCTTCCGTTTTCGTTGCACGTCCCCCCCCCCCTCTTTCCGTTTTCCCCCTCCTCCTCCCGCTGTTTCCACCTTCGCCACCCCCCGCGGCACGGCCCCGCGACGGCAACTATTAAAATCTGGGATTCCATTTAACGGTTCACGGCAAAAGACTGAATATTTTCATGGATAATTCGCGCGATGAAATGTTACGGCGCTGCGTTACATCGGCGAAATGTTTTAAAAGCGTCGGCGCTGCGCGGCGGTTGAACTACTTTACAATTCCGCGAGAAATGTTACGATTCGACAGCGTTATTTGCGATAGATTGGAACATTGTCAAAATATTTCCCTTCGTTTCGACAAACTGGATAATTATCTGTGGAAATTCGTTGTCTTCACAGATGGAAATACCTTTCCTTCCCTTCCTTACGAGTCGATTGAGCCACAATCGCGCGATAGTGAGAGCTACGTTTATTTTTTATTAATATATAGCGCACATTGAGACCCGCATTCTATCCCATATTAAGCGTCAATGTAATCATCGATGATCTTTAATCCGTGAAAATATCAAATGAAATGTGACAGTTAAAATATCCATTAATTTTAATGATTTAATGATAATCGAGAAAAAAATCTACAAGAATGGTCGTTCTTTTCTGATACATGTCGTGCATTCAATTTTCTTCGTGTGCGCAGTGGATTCTTAATCACCGAAGACATTCTGTCGAGTTTACGGAGTGGAAACGCGGCTAGAGAGTGACTCGCGATCGCGGGATTTGGAAGAGGAGGAGGAGGGAGAGGAGGAGGAAGAGAATGAGGACGAGGAAGGTGGGACATGCGAGATGGAGGAGCAGTCGGTCTCATGGCAAAAAGAGCTGGACGAAGGTTAGATTAATGGTTGAGAAATGCAAATTGTCCGGTAACCCCCGGAGGGAGGGGGCGGTTGAGGGGGCCACAGGGGGGCATGCGGTGGCCTCTCCGGTGGGTGGATAACGGCGTCTCACCCGCTTACCAACCAGCAAAAACCCCTTAGAAATATATCGTAGGTCATTTCCCTTGCTAAACTCGAGGAGAAAAAATTGCCAGCGAACCCTGGAACCGACCGTGCCACCGCGTCCACGTACTCACACCCCTGTGCTCGCCACCCACTAACTTCCCGCCGTTCTCTTTCCAGTCTCGTCCCATCTCACCTCATCCCGTTAACCAGCCTCGGTCCGACGTCCAGAAAGAGGACTGACCAACCGACTGCCGCCTCCCGGCGCCTTTTTCGCGGCGTGGAATACGCGCCTCCGCGGAAGGAGAAATGCCGGGATATATATGCGGGACACGGAACAGAAAAATGGCCGCGAATTTGTTTTGGGTAGGCAAGGGACGAGCGAGCGGCATGGCACGGCCACGGAGAGATACGAGAACGTTTGTGTGGAATTCCTATACCGTGCGAAAAGGGTCACACTTACAGACGGGCCCAGATAATCGGCGATAGTTTATTTTTGCTAACGTTCCCCTCCCATATTCTCTTTCAATTCACTCAACCGATTTATCGATGTTCAATTGGTTATTTATATCCGAAACTACGTTCCATCTTTCTCCGCCGTTCATCCATCTTTTCAGCCATATATGTGTCTTATATTTGATCGACGGAATCTTCGAGAATCTATCGAAACTATAGAATAACTTTAGACTCGAGACTTTTCAACTTTGACAAAATCTCTGTCTTTTATTTTTATTGATAGTAGGCACTTGAAAGCTGTTTCCGCTGATCTACTAATCGATTTTAAACTGTTGTATTTTTAATTCCTTGGTAAAGATTCATTTTGTTATCTTCCCGCAGCGACAACTCGATTTTCATATTTAAATGCATAGATAGAAAATCATTTTTAATTAACAATTATATCATTAATTCTGAATTAACATAATTATGAATTAATTATGTTAATTTATGTGAATAGAGTTTCTAAATTAGTCAGGGGAATTGCCTATTTTGTTTATGAAAATAGAAAACTTGCTTGTGAAATTTAAAAAATTGTATATATCTATGAAATTATCAAAAGTTAGTTTTAAAACTGTTATTAAATTAGTTTAATGAATTAAATAAATTATTGTTGAATATATGCTGCGCAGTGCTGTTAAAAGTTATGTGGCTTTTTATTTTTGCTCAGAGATCGATTATTATTCATGAAGACTTTAACTGTGATTTTATAAATTTTTTCAAATAATAATATTTGCGTTACTTCGTAGTATAGCCAATAAAAAAAAACGCTAGCCTTAAAGAGTACAGGTCGGTACACCGGGTGATAAAAAATCCCGTTACAGCGCGTCACGTCGTGTCCGTTTCATCAAATCTTCCGACCGATAAAGAGCGATGCCTCGGCATCAACCTGTGGCGTCCTTCCACCAGGACGCCCGCGTACCAATATTGGCGCATCTCGGTCGTTCGGACGTAGTGTCAATCGCGTCACTTCATCCATGCACATGGTGCGCGCGCATATACGTGTACTCGTACACATACATATCCGATTGTTCTTTTTGTCACATGTATACTCGTATAATCTTTGTTTTATTCGATTTATCGTTCTCACGCGAAAATCGCTTGATACAAAACAACATTCTTTTTGCGCACATCGAAATAATAGATGGGATCATTTGAGAATCGCAAATGTTTTTATTAGCTCCTTAATTTACATCGTAATCTGACCGTCCAAGACAGCCGCGCTCCTCATTGCGAAGCACATCATCCGGACGGCGGAAGTCGCTTGAAAAATAAATGAGTAGTTTTAATAAAGCACGGTACACTAAAAACAAAAAAACAAAAAAAAAGAAACGAAATGCGAAAAAATGTCAGCCGGACGGCAGAAGTTGCGCAACATGTGAATATGCGAACGCGGAGGAAGTTACATTTCCAGTTTCGTGCAACGAAGAGGCGCGGCGGCCAGTATTTCGCAATTAACGCATTCCTTAATCCCTGGTAACTGCTGAATATTTCCGCATTTACCCTTGGCACCGTACCCGCCATGGTGTTGTAGCGGCCGGTAACGGCTGGTACCGGCGATAATCGTGAAACACCCCTCGCTTATGCCACCAGTAACGGTCGCCAAGAGTTGCGAGGACACGGCTGTACGCGCGCGTAAATCTCAGAAGGCGTTTTCCGGGGGTGAAGTCGCGGGGGCGTCGTTTAAAACGAGGAGAATCCCAGGGAAACGAAATGCCGGGTTACCTGAATATTTCCTCGCGACCGAAGAAGGTAGCGCGTACACGGGGGAAGGAGGAAATGATGAAAAAAGGCACCTAGGCGAGAAGCGGGGTACACTTATTTTCATTCCCGCCACCTCAGTCGGAAGAGGGTCCTGCGGGAGGACTGCGCGCGGCCTCATTTGTTACCCTTAATGTCCTGCAGCCTCCTCCTGTCCTCCTGTCCCGCTGCCTCCGGGATCTTATGAGGGAGAGGGCGCCCGGGAGTTACTGTCACCGTATATATGTGCGTCTGTGTGTGTGTGTGTACCTGACGCGTTTGTATGCGATATGGCCTTAGCGTGGTAGCCCTCTCCAGGAATATATTTCAGGAATTATGGGAAATTCTATCGAGCAATGTACCGTGATGATTTATCGCTGCCAGCATCCGCGAAAGTAATAATGGAGAACGTATCGCCCTCTCCTTTGGTGAACGGCTTGGTGCGCCGTCCCCACCGTAATCTCGTCGCTCCAATTTCGAGATCTTTTATTTTTTAGGTTTTTTTTCTTCATCGCCTCTGGCGACAGCAGGAAAATAATGCCAGGAAAAAATAATTATTATTTTATATTAGTCTCTTTTGGAATCAAATTTTCCGACGTTCTTCGAAGGAGAGTATATCGTATAAATCTAATTAATTTATATATGAATATTACTAAAATAATGTATGTACTAAATAATGTATAAGATAATTAATATATTTTTGTTTAGTTCTCCATATAATTTTCATTATTGCTTTAGTCAAATAATACGATGAAATTTCAGTATTGACAAATCAGTTAATTCCAAGTGTGTATATAGGAAAGCTTCGATTTCATAAAGCGGTACTATTTCGACGCGTGTCACGTCGTCAAAGATTTTTTTTCGATCTCACTTTCTATCGCAACGGTTGATACGCTCCATCTATATGTAGAGTGCCTATATTTTAAAAACCGCTCGAACGGTAGCTCCTCGAGAGGAAGTTGCCTCAGAGTAATTAACGATTACCAATCAGCAGCTCCCACTTGGATTCTCTCGAGGATGGTAGTTAGGAGGGTCGGTACGGTTTCCACGGTGAACGCGAGAAGAGACGAGAGGTGGAGAGGAGACGCAGAGACAGAGGAAGAGAAAGAGTGGACGACGTGTGGTCGTTTGCTAATATGAATGTCCTGTCAGTAGCAGCGGCTCCTTGCCAAGAACGTACCGCTTGCTAATATGGCCGGTTGAAGGGAATATTTACGAGGGTGAAAAAAATATCGCCGCGATACCCCTGGTCACCTTCCTCCGTCATCTCCGGTTTGATGAGGGATCCACCCGTTACCCGGGTATGAAGGCGCGAATTGGATTTTCTGGGAATCAATTAGGATGCTCCTCCACGCGTGCTTATTCTTCACGATCTGTATGTGTCAGTACGAAAAAACCGATGTAGATGCGGAAGAATTTTTCATCGCGGTGGTACAGCTTCCGTGTGGTTTTCACACATACCATCGTATGTGTATCGACAGAGATCAGTGGTTCTCAAAGAATGCGTTGAAAAAGATTGACATCATATTAATAAAAAAATGTGTATATTTTATTGTACAAAATTATATAATTTATACATATAATTTTGTTTTATCCTTAAATATTATTCGATATATAATATGTTGAATATCATTACTCTCAATGTACCGCGAGTAAGAACCTATTTGAGGATCGCACATATATATATATATATATATATATATATATATATATACATATATATATATATATCAATCGATATTCTATTTATAAATTTATCAAGGGCGCGAAAAGAATTAAATATCGCACTGCTAATAAAAATGATTACATTTCTTTGATTACATCTCTTTGTCGAGAGCTATATATTTTCTAAAATTTCTATGTCATACTATGATTAAAATAATGTGCGCCATTATCGAGTTACATAAACGTGCATTGTTTGATGTCTCTCTTCAGAGAGAGTCCTTCTGATTCCATAATAATTTTATAAAACAAATAGCGTAATACATTTGCACATAATTCGGGGATTTTGTATCAATTTTCAAAAATAATGTTGAGACTTCATTAAGAAATACAATATTTAATTCAATGCTTGTATCGTTAACAATCGTTTAAATGTCCTTGGACGAATCGCAAGGATGGATTTAACAACGGTGTTATAATGAATATCATGGTATTGATCGCATTTTGGCGTCGCCTTATTACGGGCAGCGAGATATTTTTTATGACTCTTTCTGCGTTTTCCAGTGACATAAATTACGGGCATTTCCTAGCCACGTACGCAGACCCCTTCGATTTATCCATAAAAATAGCCGCATTGTCGAAACTCCGTTTCCCGAATGCCGTGCTGGGCGTTCCTTTTTTTTTCATGTAAATTTTACTGCGCGGCGGAAGGAGGCCTAATTTTTTTCGCAAGGGCGGTTCCCGCCGCCATTTTGTGCGGCAGGAAGGGTCGCCAGGAGCCCCTGAATTTACTCTAATTACTTTCCCGGGATATTACGGCTCTGCAGAAATGTTATTGATAACAACTGCTTGTTGCCTCCGCGCTGTATGGGATTCTGTCGGCTGTAAATTGTTCTTACAATCAGTGGTTATTTCTAATTTACGACAAATATCGTCATTAGATCTTATGGCCTATTATTAGCGATGCGAACGTTTCTTATTATTCTCCTGTCTAACATTAAGAGGTATTTTTATAA
>Ga0157363_1002782_pt1 | contig 15545 bp, 8 predicted proteins | sample AttsexASBM1_FD_111477 | JGI IMG/M metagenome (GOLD analysis project Ga0157363, IMG submission 111477) | Fungus gardens microbial communities from leaf cutter ant in Ribeirão Preto, State of São Paulo, Brazil - Atta sexdens ASBM1 | ecosystem: Host-associated > Fungi > Mycelium > Unclassified ...
ATTTATGATGTCAAACGGCAAGCCTTTTATTAATTTCTTACAATGAAAGAAAAAAACTGCTTGGATGAACAAAACTCTTGGATGATAACCTCCGCTCCAATTAATATCGCATTGAACAAATTATGTATTGATGCAACACAATAAATTTCTTCAATACACTGCGCAATAAACACAATTACTGAACAACAACAAAATATTTATCGCGTTAATTATCGCATTATATAGTCGAATGAGTTTCATATTTGCTTCAACATATTTTGTTTCATCGAAGTGAATGGATTTATTTAAAATAATTTTTTCTTTAACTCGGAAATAGCTATTTATTTTTTTTTTACACAATTATCCGGAATTTTTATATATCCCAATTAAAAATCATTATTATTAATTACATATTGTATATGACTGTTTTAAAACTTTTTGCCATTGCTAAAAATCTAATGTAAACTATAGATTTTTAATGTTAAATTTTAAAACAGCCATATTAAAACAGTCATATAAGTAATAATAGTGACTTTTAATATAAGATATAAAAATCCCAAATGATCGTTTGTGTAAAAAAAAATGAGATGACTTTTATATACAACATGTAATTAATTCTTGACTGCAATAACGCATCATTTTGATTGACTCGAAGTAAAAATTTTTGAATGACTATATAGTCTATATGATTGATATTATAGTATTCTAAATTGTAAGTAAATAACTTTGAAACTTTCTTTATCAATCGCCATAAAGCGGGGATTTACTTACATTCTGTACTTCAAACAGAACCCTTTAAAACTTAGGATATGTGTTATTTTCATTGTTGAAGATTTAATAATAATTTTTAAACTTGAAGTGTAAAAATCATCCAGGTGATTGTTTACGCAAAAAAACTAGGTGACTATTCCGGATTAAGATTCGAAGTATTAAAAATCCGAGAGGTTTATTTTGGATGATCGTGATCAGTCCCTTTTAGATCAGTCTGATTTATTAATTACGTTATTATAAAAACGGCTTCATTCTTGGATATAAAATATACTGGTTGAGCATTCGTGATTATCTAGAAAATAATAATGGAAGATATAATAATCATGGATCTGGGACGTTAAACTGAATTATCGCCCGAGCCCTTCTTATATAGAAAAACGCGCAGGTATGCCGAAAGAGCGATGGAAGTGGGCGTTTGCGTCGGTCCAAACATCTGCCGAAAAATATGCGAAAACATCAGCTGTTCGAGCTGTACGACGTGAACGTCTGGTTTCGGTCGACCGGGCGGATTGGCGCCCTGCGGAAGGCAGAATCGACCCTCGCGGACAGAAAAGGGCCGACCGGTTGTGCTCCGTTTACAGACACAGACACTCCAGTTGGCGCCCGACTTACTTAACACGACTCCCGAACCCCACTTCGTAGAACTTGTAATATTAGATGATGACTGCGCATGGAAAAATACAAATTCATGCTTCACATGGATAGAAAATAATTTTAGATTTTAATTTTAGTCGCAACATATATCAGAGGAAAAATTATAATATAATATGATATATAAATTTATATATTATATTGCTAAACGTTATAGTATTGCTAAAATGTTCGAAATCGGAAAAGTTTAGACAGAAGAAGGGAGGGAGGAGGGAGGAGAGAGAGAGAGAGAGAGAGAGAGAGAGAGAACGAATTGTTATATTTGAATATAAACTATACTGAGAGAAAAAATAGTTGCAAATATTATAATATAAAACGACTATAGTTTATAATAATAATAATAGTAATAAATGATATAATAGTAATATTATATATTATTATCATTATTATTATCAACTATAAAAATGGAGCTCTCAATCATAATTATTTTTCCGTACAATTATAGTTACAAACACATTTTCTTTCAGCATATCTTGTATGTAATTAAAATAAATTGAATCTGGATATATAGATATAGAAATAAAAATTTGAATTCTCACAAGTAAAAAATCTTTTAAAATCAATTCAGATGTTTTCTTCAAAGATTTAGATATAGCTAAATATTAATCAATATTTAATAAATCTGCAGATATTTTTTATTATTAAAACGAGTTAAGAACGTTTAAGATTTTTTTACATACAATCAGAACGTTTTTAAAATTATGTGTAACTTGGTTGTATTCATACGAGTTTTTCATTTAGTAATTATCAAGGAACAATTACATTATTATCAACTTTTTTGGCAATATTGTGAACATGATGACACGCTTCAATAATTGCATCGCTTCGAATGACCGAAACGACTCTTATCAGAACCAGGAATTTCGGTAGCAGGAAGATGTTGTTTTCTCGAACTAGGTCATCGATATAACACGTCACCTCCAACGGGCGAGCGTCCCCGCTTCACTGATAGCGAATTGATTCTCTATCGTACGGGTGCGCATACTGTCATTTAATCACTTCGAGTCTCTCCGAGACACATATGTGTTGGTGGCACCATTTAACGCAACGCACGATTAGATACGGCAATCGCATCTGACAGCGGCACACCGAGAACTTCGTCACTCGCTCTCTTCGTTATTCGGTAGAAAAAAAGATCGTTGGTTTATCGCCGCGCCGGTGCAGCGATGACGGCAGCTGCGTTCCATTAAACGACGTCCCGTAACAAATAAATACGGACTCGATGATAAGCGGCTTCTACGTATTGCTCGTTTCGTTCTTGCTTTCATTACACTACGTCGATACGTCTCTTCTAATCGAGAAGCTTGCTTTTTCACGAGATAACGATACTCCTCTCGCGATGGACATGACTGCACGAGTCGACTGACCGTGTTTCGAGTCGCCCAACGGCAGGATGTGGGCTCGTACTTTAAAGAACCCACTTCCTTCGAACAATGACATATGAGACGTATTGATATTACTTTTCTTCGAGCCGCCGCATCGCATCATGCTCGGCCTCGCCGTTGGATACCTCGAAGTTTCCATGGTTGTAAACAGCTGCTCAAAACATCACATCTCTCGTGAAAGTAACTTCCAAAGGCATCAAACCGAGAAAAATGCTCGAAAAAAATGAAGACTTATTTAAAAATGCGTAGTAAATATTGTAAATAATTTAAATATTAATTTAAATTATTTATATTTAAATATTACAGATTTAATAAAATTAACATAATTAAATAAACAAAATTTTTATTAATACGTATTTAACATGATAGTAATAAAAATTGTTAAAAAATAAAAATTCAAAATTTCTATATTCTATCAACATTTAAACTTAGTAAAAATTGATCTTCACTTTCCATGAGCATTTTTTGTAAAATATGTCTATATATTTATATAGATATATACATATCTTTAAGAAAATTATTGTAAGATACGGAGTAAGTATACTTTTCGACTTGGGTACCATTCACCAAAGAGTCCCGTTACGATGTCCGACTAATTTCATAAACGTGCGTGTTTTTATGAGTCAACGCTTTTGAGCGGCGGTTAATCGAAAGCGGAAGTCACAGACACGATTGCATGTCGCTCGCTGGAGCAGTCAGAGCGTCAACATTGCTTTCTCGCTCGCTCTGTTTAACAGAGTATGAAATAATTATACGCTACGAAAATCCGATCATGATACATCGTTGCCTTTCGACGCTATGAGCGACGCGCAATTCCGACGTTTATAATATTTACAGCTACGCAATATTATTAATAGCTGCAGCTTTACTTTCACTTGAAACAAAGGCTGACGAACACATGGAATATATCTTTGCTGTAAATAACGAACGGATGAAATGGAGGTCACGCGATGAATTCGAAAGTGAATTCGGCAATTAATAGCAGGTCGTGCAAAAGACACCCTTCTTAAAGGGTTACGGAAGGGGCTCTTAATAATTTCGCGACGAGGCAAGCGTGACCAGCGGTTCCCCTGTGCGTTCGATTTAAAGTTTAAAGCGCCCAGAGGTACATACGCATAGCCTGCACACAGGCGAGAGTAAACTTTTTACAAAAACCGTTGCCACCCTGGGGTCGCGAATGGGGCAGTCTTTTTAAAGGGCCTGCAAGGTCATCGCACCTGAGCTTCAGAATTCTCCGTGTGAGAACGGTATGAAAGACGATCCAATATCCTGAGACGGGGAACAGACGTGAGGGGAGGATCTCCAAAGAGATGCACGCACACGTACGTCTAAAGGAGTTTACGCAACGTGCGCACACACCGAGTGTGCACACAGAACGCACACCGACTACGTGCGTGGCGCATGAAAGCGCCTGGAAAAAGGAAGGATGTGGTCAAGAAGACGACGGACGAGAGAGCAGGTGACGCCGTTCGCTCGTTCAGCCATCGTCTATATTACACAAGGTACGATGGGAAATTAGCATTAACTGTTTCCGCCGTGAACTTTCGATTGGCGCCACTCGGCAGCTACACATTCGACTTCGAGAGCGGCGCGATTCTGTGAGAAATGCAAAGGTGAGCCGTCTTGAGGCAATCATAATCTCAAAACAAACGGAACGACGACTCTTTCCTCCTTAATCAGCTTAAGAAATCCTAAACTGCAAAATATTTCCGAGACGTTTACAGAAATCGCAATATTTTCAGAGATAATCACCAGTCGTTTAAGTTTGTGAGTTCTTAGTTAAGATTTCCGTCTATTTAACATTAAAATGTTAAATATTATTTAAATGAGAAGCTTTCTTAACTTCTTAGGACCCATTAAACAGAATCTTTACGACTCTGTAGTCATTCATTTTATGCTATTATATCCTTGGAAACTTAGAAAATCCTGAGTGAAAAATCACCAGAAGAAAGAAAAGAAGATAATTTCCCTTTTGATGAGCTTTACTGTTCATTGTAAACTTATACATCATAACAATAGCGCATTAAGAGAAAAAAGTGATTACAATTATCATAATATATATAGTTATTTTTTAAGACAACTGTATATTTATAGTTGCATTAACTATGTAAATATAGTCAATTATGCTATTAATAATAGTCACACACAATGCTTGAAAATCTTTAGTTTTTTCTTAACATATTTTTTTAGTTAATATTATTACGTAAATGGTAAATGAATTTAAGAAAGTAATTATATTCACTATAATTGCGATTGCATTTACTGAATAAAAATATTTATTTTATTTATCATAAATATCTTGATATTTTATTATAATAATATTTGAAATTATTATAATTTATAATAAAATTTGTTCATGTTTGAGAGAATTATCATATGTTATCAACATCATAATAATAATAACAATAATTATAAAAATGGAACTCCATTAATTAACCATAATTATTTTATCATACAATTATACGTCACAAATATCAAATATTTTTCTCTACGATAGATAACATCAATTGCATTTCAATCGAAATATAAATCAATGTGCATATAAAACGTAGATATATTAAAATAACGTGCATTGCGCTAAAAAGTTAAGTTAGTAATTAAAATATAAATATTAAAAATATTCAAATATTATTAATTATATTTATTAAATTAAATATATTAATATATCAAAAATAAATAATATATTAAAATGATGAAATAATTATGAGCTAATAATATTAAAGGAAAAAGTCATCAAAATTTAGTTGAATATTAAAATAGCTGTATTAAAATGTATTAAAGTAAATATATATAATATAAAACACATATTAATATATTAAAGTAAATCTATTAAAGTGATGAAATAATGATGAAGGGGAACCTAACAATATACCGTGAGTGAAGTAATCGATACATGAGGAACCATGTTTTTTCACTATTCTAATCACCGCGATGGAATATAATGATACGTTCATCGTCTTTCGCGCCTACCCAGCGGAAAATTGGTCAGGAACATAGGTGCCGACGAAAAGGAAAAAAACAACGGGATACGTCTGCGCGCAGGTGCATCACCGACCAACACCTGTCTGCTTCTGGAAGCTAAGAGCGAAAAAAGAAAAAAAATGATCCCGCTTCTACGCACTTTTTTCCGTAGAAAGCTGGCTTTGCGCGTATCGACGAACTCGCGCACGCGTGTCGTCCGCCTATCGAACACTTGTAACGAGACATTAATTCGCTTAACGACATTTGAGCAAATGCCCCTCTGCTAATTTGCGGCGCTCGAATTAAATTCGTGATGAGAATCGTGAATCTCATAATGCATAAATGGTGTGTAGTGAAGAAACGTTTTATCATTTTATTCATTTTACTCATAATTAGTATCAGTAGCAGACATCGATACGCCGATAGCGAAACAGAAATGTCGATCGATAAAACGCCTTCAATATTTCGCTCGGTGGAATCTCTTTTTTGCGAATGTAAAGTCCATTTATTTAATAATAAAATCTTTATTTCTTCATTAAACAGTATATTTAAATTTAAAAAGCATAACACAGCTAAAAAAATCGCAGCTTTCGCCTAAGTGTTGTGGCTGTAGGGGCATATTTAATTATATACAGTAATAATTATAGTGATTTGTTTAAAAAATATGAATAATGTTAAATATGTTTCGGTCTATCTTTAGCAGCTAAAAAAAAGGTTAAAAAAATATATAAAATATATAATAGGGGAGAGTTGCCAAATGCATAGTTGTTTAAATTTTGTACCTCGTCAATATTTTATATTATTATGTAACAACATTTAATAATAGAAATATGAAATAAATGAAAAATAAAAAATTTAACAGGTTATGTTTTAAATTGTTTTGTGAGTATTAGCATTTTTAAAAAATCAAGTATACTGATATTAAGTTTTGATCAATTTATAGTAGCTGATAATAATATAACATGCAATTTTATTATAAATTTTTGTATTATCATAAAAAGTTTACTGTATAATATTTTACATTTATTATATATATATATATATATGTTATTACTATAAAGATTAAATCGATAATAATAAAACTTATGAATAAATGTTAATTTAAAAATTAATTCAAGCATTTTATTTGACGTCCTTACCTTTTATTGTTCCTATACAATAATTATTAAATATTTGATTCTTTTTCGATAAATTATTATAATTACATATTAGTTAATTATTAGGTAATAGTTATTTTATACATGAATTAATGATTTCTTTTATTAATCTTAGCTTTTTAAATATTTTTATTTATAAAAATTCAATACTTTTAAGCGAGATACGATTTAAAAGAGCTATATACGATTTAGGCGAATTTTTACTTAAATTATATTTATTTTTTGTAGCATGTTATTAAAAAACTTGTAACAAAATAATTTGTTATTGATAAAAAAAGTTAAAAATGTAGTAATAAATGTACGACACATAAAACCACAATTTCTAATATTCGTTTACAAATCAGTACCAAATGGAAAACACAATAAAAAAATAACTTAAGTGGTACGCATTAGCAACTCTCTCCAATATCTAATGTTAATTCTGACAGAACTGACAGTAAGTTTGTATGTAAAATCAAGCTATTTAATGTAAAATTTTTATAAAATGCTAATACGCTTCGCAGATTTGATTGATGGACAGCTGGCACTGTCGGATGAAATTGTAGGTCTATCCTTCGCAAATATAAACCGATTCCCCGAAATCTTAGAATGACGGGGTAAACTTTCGGATGAGACTGGTAATAGTACGATATCCATTCACTTGCGAATGCACCTGTTCGATAACCGGTTCGCAATTTTACTTGCTTTCTCTCCCTCTTCATTCTATAAATCTCTAAGTATCTTCTCTTGTAACTTGTAAATGTCTAATGACTTTTTAGAACGAAGTTGTCAAGAAAAGAAAATAACGAATAATCACAGTTACAATTAAAGAGAACTTGTAACGAAAATTTAATGTTCATTAAAAACACGATTTTAAATTCGCATACACGTGTGTTAAATGAGATTAAAATTCAACATGGAAAAGATGATTTTGCTAAAGTAGATATCTAAAACTAAATGCAGATCTGAAAATAATTGTGTCAGATCATATAAAATAATTATATAGGACACTCAAACTGATTGCTGGAGTGTCAAAACTTTTTGCAGAATTGCTCGTTATGTTTAATCATTCTGTATGTACATAATTAATTTTAACATTCTTATACATATTATTTTGATAATCCAACAATTATTTTTAGGTCCGTATCTAGTTACATGTTTACATATTTCAGCAAAATTGTTTTGTTTGTTAATAATACAGGAAACATTTTATTAATTTAATGGATTCGATTAGATGTACCTTTATTTTTTAAATATAAAGTAAAAATTACATTATGTTACTAGAATTATTTAATGTCGCAGAATCTTTAAATGGTGTGCGAAACTCAAGATCATACTTATCCCATGCCGAATCCCTTAAAAGCTTCTTCAGTTACCTCGAGACACGTTCCATTGAATCGACTTGAGAAATAGATGAAGCGTTACGTAAAACTGGTTAAAGTATATCTTACCAGCTGAATAAGGTAGATAGATTAGTCGGTACACCCGTCGAAAATCGCGGCGCGATGCGCGAGTCCGTAACGAGGAGAAGCTAATCCTGGGTTCGTGTGAAACGGCACGAGCGATCACAATTTAAAAAAGGGACGCTCGCGCATCCGCGATCTGTATCTGTCGTGAGTAGGCGCGAGCACGAACGTAGAGATCGTAAACTGGATCGTTACAGAAAAGATTCAAGCTGTAAGCGCACTGCGAATCGCTTCGAACATTCACTTCCTTACTTCAAAAGTGACGTAACCCAAAAAACATGATCTTCGAGTTATTATCGCACGAATGAGTTAAGCAATATCTAGAATGAGAGTCTAAGGCGTAAAACTTAAGCTTTAAACTTTAATCCGTAAGAAATTGATTAATCACAGTTAAATCTGAGAAGAATAATCCACTATAATTGGTCGATTTTTTTATGGCTTAAAGGCTTAGAAGCTTAAATTTTACACCTTAAAATTTCAATGTATGTGGCACCGTTTTAGGTATACATTATACTGAGAAAAATGTTTGGTATGAATAAAAAAAGTTTTATTACTGATCCAAAGACTATTTGTTGAATTTATTAAATAAACTGATGATTTAATAATATAAATATTATATTCAAATCTTTTATAGTTATAATAAAAATAGAATTTTGTTACGAGAACAAAACAATTATATAAGAATAATATATATTTCACTCTCTACAAAATGAAATCATGTTTAGCGTTTTTTTAAATTTTTTTATCTTGACAAGGGTATATAGATTCAAATCGATTGATTATTAACCGCCTTAAAAATCGCTATGATTAGCTATAATATGACGAGAAGTAGTCTCTAATTCTCGTTTTATACAGATGGTGAAATTTCTTTTATGAGAAGACACGCTATCTCTGAGAGCTATCTCCACGAAACACTCTGCTCTATCATATAGATTATTTTGAAATTACAAAAAAAATTAATTTTGTAATTCAATTTAATTTTATATTATTATTTACAAAATGTGAGTATTCCAAATAAAATTGTAATTTTAAATCAAAAGATTTACACTAAATTTTGCAAAATATTACATTTTGCTATTTTTTTAAATAAAATTGTCTATTGGCTACTTGTGAATAATTCTCTTTTTTTGTTATCATTATTATAATTTTTTTATTAGTATATGTTAAAAATATATTCTTTTTATCGAATATTATTAGATCACTCAATAATTTTCTGTCAAGTTAAATAGTTTTTTCTCTTTTGTGAGAAATTTAATTTTTTTAATAGTATTATTTTTAAAGTAAAAGAGCGATATTTTAGATATACCTACTGCGAATAAATTTCTTTGCAAATCATCCTTAAAAATTCACATATAACAAATTTTTTAAGATTCTCCAATATTATGTTCTTTGATATTTATAATATTGAATCCACGAATTCTGAAATGTTCTTAAATCATCAGAACTTTGAATCATGCTAATTTGATATTTTATTGTAATTTAATTGCTTTAAACAAAAATAATGCTATATATATATATATATATATACACCGAAAACAAGATTTATTATTTATGGACTTCTTTCTTACAAATCTCAAACGTAATATTATAGAAATATACTATACTTGTATCAAGTTTGAACATAAATATTTCTTCTATTTTTAAACTGCTTGATGAACTATTGGTCGTTCTACTTCTGAACCATTAATATCTCGGTATCTGTAGCTTCGATTTCATTTATAATTTGTCCTGTAAAATAGGCCTACATTTGTAATCCTAAAATTATAGTCTGACACAATGTTCGCTTTTTATCTTATAGTACCATTATTATAGTTAGAAGTTGCTATTAGACAAAATTATAGCTCGCGCCCATTATTTTCCGTTAAAAATTATGTCGACTACGTTACATTTTTATATCAAAAGCAATCAAAAGCATTTAGGAATTTCGGATAAATATTGATGTGTTTTAAAAAAGATAATATTATTATACATAATTATTGCATTTTTAAGCAATTTTTTAATGTAATTTAAATTAAAATTTTTAATAAAAATTTTATAAAAAGGACCCAAGCGATGTATTATGAATTAAAAATCAAACAATGATTTGTAACGCCAAGTTTTAAATATGTTTAATACATAAATGTACATTAATGCTAAAAAAAAAAACCGAGTTATTGACGCAAATATAAATCACAGCTTTGTTAGGTATTTATTGGAAGAGATAGATGATAACATATTACCAACAGACATCTTGCGCCTCGAAAAAAAAAACTCGCAGCTGAAAATATCTCCCGAGAGAACCACAAATTTGAAGATACGTGTGAATCCGGAAGTGCAGGAGTCCATAAATCTACACTTAATCTCATTCGATTGCAGACTGACGCAAGTATGTCTCGTACGTAGTAACGTGTATATCGATCGAAAATACTCATGACGACAGCGTGGATACACGTTTACAATCTGGCGTTCCGTTTACGCGATACCAGTTCGTTTTTGTGCACGTTTTACGCGCGGTTTGCCTCAGGTAGGCAGGGTCGCCGGTGCATTTTTGTTTCTGTAAATTGTGAGAGAGCCAGATCCCAAGTTTTACATGGAGCCGTGTGAATATCGGGAAACGCCGATCGAAAAGTGCGGCCCTTACGGGAGAGTCGACCGAGTCGTCTCGACTACCGTAGTAAATCTCGGGATTTTTTAGCTCTCAGCCAACTATATAATGTAGAATGAGGAGAAGAGTTGTTAATTCGTTACCGGACATCGTATTCGTGCTTTGCTCTTTCTCTCTCTCTCTCTCTCTCTCTCTCTCTCTCTCTCTTCTCTCCCGCACTCACACGCATTCTTGCGCTCTCTTATATGCTCCTTTGAGTAAGTATTTGTTAAACTACTCGTGCGTAGTTTTTATTTTTTTTATTACCGTAGCTTTACACTAGCTACTTTTCTTTCTTTTACTCATTTTATTTATTTTCTCTTTTTTATTATTATTTTGTGTATTTTTCATCAGTTAGTTCATTTTATTGCTTCTGTATGTAACAATTATGTTGTAAATATGGATTATATCTTAACGCTTTAGACAATTCTCATTCTAGACTTACTTAACAAATAGCGACCTATTTATGTATGTTTCTTTCTCTATCTTTTTTTCCCCTTCCTCTTCAACTTCTTTCAAAAGAAGGAAGTAATTCATGTCCGCCCAATTCTGGCCAACTCTCTAAAAAAATGATTTAATCCTGAGATATGTAAAAAATTAATATTCAATTCCGCGACAATTTGCGACGAGATAATAACTCTTTTATTATAAATCGCGTCGAATAACAGGAGTTTTTTGCGCGAATACTATACACAAATTTGAATATTCGTGCCGTAATTTATACGCAAAGAGGATTAACTAGATAGTTGTCTCCATACGAAATATGTATGCATTTCCATTAGCATGACGTTAACAGTTAATTAATTGTTAATTGGGATGTATCAGCCTAAATTGCTTTGCATGCTTATTGCAATAATTGAATATTGTACCTTCAGTCAATGTGATCATTTGAATTGCTAATTATGTAATAAAATTTACTATATGTATAATATTATATAATATAGATATATATATTATTACATCATTATAGACAGGAATAGATATAAATTCAATAATGATTCATTGGCACAATAAAAATAACTATATTCAACTATAAATTAGAATTATATTTTCTTAATTCTCCAATATGTGTAAGTTTTGACAAGAGTTTATTGCGTGACGAAATTCAATCCGATGGGACTGATAATCCTGACGATATATATTCTTAGGTAAGTTTCTTACTCTGATAGATTGCGAAATTCGGTATAAAGTCGAACGAAAATCAAGCCTGGTTCCCTTGGTGACAGAGACACCAAGTATATAAGTATATGCTATAAAAGGAACATGTAGATAGGAATAGCGTCATAACAAGTACGTCCACGAATCACGGGTGTTCCCAACGACGACAAAAGGGACCATCTCTCGAATAAGGATCGGAAAAAGGTAGAACGAAAAAGGTATGACAGGCCCGCAGGTACGACGGACTGGAATTAATACAAAATCTTGGCGGGCCAAGAAAGATGCCAGCGAGACTGTGAACTTTCCATAGAACGGCCCACAGGAGAAAAGAAAAAAAATACCGCGCGACTCACTGCTATGCTATCGATAATAATACCATGGTAAATTGTGCTCTCTCCGAGTAGGCCCGATGATCTAGCAGGTCGAATTTCTTTACTGCCGGTTCTTTAACATTCTCCGCCTGATCCTTCCGCTACAGGCTCTGTCGTCGCCGTAGGCCCACAGCCTTCATCTACCTGTTTCCTCCTCTTTCAATATTCTCTTTTCCGTTCTCTTTTTCGACGCATCTGAACGGCAACAATCAGCATTCGATCGAGACATAGATCGCCACAGAATCGTCTAAATTCTTGCCGGTGATGAAAATCGAGGTTTTGAGTTTTGAGAGAATATCTAAATGTCATTTCTTTTTTGTATTGTTAATCGCAAGACAAGTTTCAATGTTGTAGCAGACGAGATAGACAGACAGATAAAGAGTTAATTAATAGTCCTTTAAAGTTTGACTTTTTGATAAATGGGACTTATCATAAATCCATATAATAAATCATGGTGATTTTGAATATAGTAACTGCGATTTGAATCTATCTACCTGAGTCGACTGTCCTCGAAACTTTTATTGTTAATAACTTTTTGACTAAATGTGTGCAAACAAAAAATTAACTTGTTGCGGAATATGCAAACGGAAATCTATTGATTGAGATTAATTAAATCTAATTTGCTCGTGACTAGAAGAGGAGGCTAGTGTGAAATGAACCCCCCAAAATTGTTTTTTTAATAACTTTTTCATCAGAATCGAAGTATGCAAAAATACGCGATAGTACGCGAATAGTATGCGAAAATTTGAAATGTGTATAGATGTGCAAACGATGGGCAATCGAATGAGCTATAGAAAGTTAATTCAAAAGTTGGAAAGGGTCATCTGTACACGGATGCAAAGTTGTCTATGGCTGACGACCAGAGACTCTCTCAATTTTCTCCGGTGATGAAAATCGAGGTAAAAAAGTATGTGGTTGTCGGTCTTTTTTGTACTGTTAATCACAAGACAAGTTTTGATGTTGCACACAGGATAGTCCGCGGATCGAAAACTCATATAATTAAACTCACGGTTCCAATCTCAGTTCATATAACATCCACTCGCCTCATAGAGTCTAAACTTTTTTGTGATTTATGTTCGGAATGTCTCAGTGTTATAGCGATTTTTTTCAAAACAAATAATAATTAATATGGGATTGACATACATTCCCATGGTTCTTCTTCTCTTAATTTACAGCTGCAATTACTTGATTTTGACTACCTAAAGTCCAGTCGTTAAGATCCGCATTCTAAATACGACTCTCTAGCGCGACAACGAGAGCTCGCGCTATCAATCTTATAGCATAAACAGAGATACGAGCGTTTATCGTGTGCGGTTGCACATCCTATAAACATAGATAGGAGGTAAATAGGTACTGGCGAGATATGTATGCATTGACAAACGTGCGCGCACGCGTTTGTACATGTACAAACTGTTTGTACAACTGCATTCGCGCTACCTCGTGTCGATCATACTGGCCATTGGTTTTCTACTCATTCTGCGCGCATTGACGAATAAATAACGTCGAACAATTCGGAAACGTAGGTCGAATTAAAAGTCGGCCCGCCATTTGGATCTTATTATTCTTGGAAATTGCTCGTCCAGATTGCGCGCAGGCACACAGTCGAAAAGAAAATGATCGCGATATTAATTTTCTCGAATTTAATCCGATACTACTAAAGTGAAGATATGTAGTACTGAAGTTAGGATATTAAACTCTAACTAATTTAGAAACTTAATAACATAAAATGTATTCTTAAATATGTTAAATTAGGTTAATCTCCTTTAGATCCAACTTATAAAATGTATCATAAAATTGTATCATAAAATGTATCATAAAATTATCAAAACTTCTTTCAAAATTATTAAAAAATTTTTTTTTCACACAATAACAAGGCCATAATGAAAATGATATTGTTTGTTAATATTTGGGGTTTATTTTCTATCTAATACCCGTAGCAACACTAGATTAAAAAAATTTTTTTTAAATTTCTAAAAAATCAGATGTATATACTTCTGTGTCATATATCTAAACCATCAGTTTTCCCCTGTAAAGATAGGGAAAATAGAACACCTGTCCTAAGGAAGCTTGTCACAGAAGTCACATTTATATAGAAAAGAATATCCTTTTTTTCTAAAAGCATTAGTCATCGTAACTTTATTGATGGATTCTCAGAATTTCGATGCACAGTTCAGCTTTTAGCCTTTTCATTTCTTGAGCCTGAATTTTGGAGACTCTTTTGGAAAGGGATTTGGTGAACGGTGAACTGTAAGAAAAGAAAACCCTGTGGATTTTTCTCTTTCGTGCACGTGCCAAGTGAAGTATGTCGTGGAAGGTACACGCGCCGGGCAAGCGGTACACCAGCAGGTGAAACTCACAGCTGCTGGACAGCTGGACCGATATCTGCTCCCAGCTACATTCCGATGCGAGTCCGAGGCGCGCGATAAGGCACCGCCACGCCGCGCTACGCAACGTGCCGCGTCGCGCAATACGACGCGCGTAATTCCAGCCGATGCGAATTACGCGTGTACACACTTGGTCGCTAAGGCGCAACGCCGTCTCGCCGCTTGGTCTCGTCGTCGCCGGTTACTCTGGCGATTATTCGCGATTAGATTACTGCTCGCTCGGTGAGGCCGTCGATCGTGGTTGCGTGGATGGACATTATCTAACAAGAAGTTAATAACCGGCTTGCGACATCTCTTAAGTACGCTTACTATCTTTGTACGCATTACCGTATTTAAAATAGGCAAACACATTACCTTTTCGGGTAAAGTGTTAACATGACAAGAGCTAATCATTGATATATAATCTTCTTTTTAAATTGTTTTAATTAAAAATTTACATATAAATATTATTAGATACACTAAGCCTCCATCTAGCCTCAACTGTATTTGGTTCTTTTTATTTATTTGACTAATTTATTGATTTATATAGTCATTATTAAGAGGAAATCTGAAGAATAAAAAGAATGCTTATTTTTTACAAATTCTTTTTTGCGCGCGAACTATTAACTTTATTTAAATAAAATTTTGATCATTATTTTATATGTATATTAGTGAGAGTTA
>Ga0157363_1002783_pt1 | contig 15544 bp, 13 predicted proteins | sample AttsexASBM1_FD_111477 | JGI IMG/M metagenome (GOLD analysis project Ga0157363, IMG submission 111477) | Fungus gardens microbial communities from leaf cutter ant in Ribeirão Preto, State of São Paulo, Brazil - Atta sexdens ASBM1 | ecosystem: Host-associated > Fungi > Mycelium > Unclassified ...
AGTTCTCTTGTGTTACTCAATACAAGAGTTGTTCTTTCGTCTTACTCTAAGGACTTAAGATCATAACAAGCAGCTCTGTAGATTCTAGGTACCTTTCATACCTCTCCTACTATAGAAATTGAGGCCATATCAGATCTTATTCCTATACATCTCCATCTTCAGAAGCTAAGTAGTAGAAACCAATTGCAAACTATCACTCTCTCTTACAATCACATTATCAAATCACTTCTTGAGAAAAGACACACTCCAAATTCTCAATTATATTATCTAGCTCTGAAAAATATGACGTCCAAGTAAAAATTCAAAATCAAAAGTTCTATTATCAGCACAAATAATTAACTAGATGGAGTTTTTACTTCTTTCAATTCTTTAAATCCTGAATTTCATCCAGGTAATAGATTAATTGACATTTTCTATAGTTATATATCTTTTTATAACACTACTTTAACAAAAGCAAGAAAGCTCATTGTAAGAAACTTCATGAAATTATTCTTGAATCATCATTAGATCCAAAAACCATTGTTGTCATCATAGATGCAAGCAATAAAAATAATGTTGCCTCATCTATCGCTTATATCCATTCCTTCAACAACCCTCTAAAGAAAACACTTCATTATGCTATCAACATTACATCAATAGAGGTGAAATTATTCGCAATCAGATATGGAATTAATAAAGCCATTCAAATGCAGAAAAAGTTTCACACATCATAGTCATCACTGATATTATTCATGCAGTAAAAATTTTTTGATCCCTCCATGCATCTATATCATCAACAATTGATTGCAATATCTAATGAACTCAGAACATTCTTTAACAAACACAAGGACAATACCATAGCATTTTGAGACTGTCCTAATGATGAATGGATTCCACATAAAGCAGTAGATAAGAAAACTAAACACTTCAATCTTGTTCTCTTATACTCAAGCAAAGAGTCATGAGACTTCAGCAAGAAAAGAGAGTGTGACAACCTTATTGAAGAATAGTGTACAACTTTCAAATTATCAGATCTCAAGGGAAGAAATTTTCTTCATTTATTGAATAATGACCTATTAGAAATCAAACCTTCCTATACAAAAGGAGGTCCATGGATAGAATATTTTGGTTTCTCAAATTTGCTATGTATTCAAGCCACTAGAGCCATTACTAATCACATGCCAATTGGAGAATATTAGTTAAGATTTTTCCCTAGAGAAGAATTCAAATGTCTATTCAGATCTTATCCAATCAAAACAAGATGCCATATCCTCTATAAGTGTAGACAATTCAACAATTATTGGAACCCAATGAGAGAGATGATGCATTTTATCTCTTTCTTAGAATACAACCCAAATGCTTTCTCATTCAGAGAAAGTATTACATGAGCACTTTCTGTCTTCAATTACTTATTTTTTTTCTTTTTTCTCTCTTTCTTCTTTCCTTTTTCCCTTTTCTTTTCTCTTTTTTCTTTTTCTTTTTTCTCTTCTTTAGTCCTACTTAATGTAGTTATGAAGTAGCTACCACGGCCTGCCTTCGCGCCCCGTGTAATAAATTGTTGATTTAATAAAAAACAAGTGGTACGCCATGGCCTCTACAACCCAGCCAGCTGACAAGGAATATGTCCTCCAGAATATGTGATTACTACGTTATCACAATAAGTTCTGCATTTGACATTAATTTTTCTCACGCGCCTCCCTGTCAATGTCGCCGGTAGTCGTCTCATATTTCTGGGTCCTTCTCTCCTTCACAACTCTGTTGGCTCTCTATATCTACACTAATGACAAAAAAATAACTCGCCTACCTAATAACTGGGAGTTATTTACGACCAAGACACGCTGCACGCCAGATCAGGTTCGCGCGACGGCTAGGCGGCTGGCTGAGCACCCACCAAGTATAAATAATCAACTTCCTCCAAAGACCGGTAGAAGATATATAGTAGTTGGTGGTGTATGTCCCTCTCCATCTCCTTGTATTGTAGAGCACCTTCTTTGACTTTCTCAGGGAGGTTTCCTCGGTGGTTGGATTACTACGCAGTTGTTAGATAGAGGCGAAGATCCTACATATATTCGTCTTCTCGATATTCGTCCACCCCCAAGCAAAGCTCTACAAAACGCTCTCAAACTCGGCGTGCAATTTATACCAGTCGATATTTCCTCCTCTTCCTCCGTCCTCTCCGCCTTCTCCTCTCCATGGCTATCTTCCGCCCCCAAAAGCCCTGAAATCACCATCTTCCATACTGCAGCCAATATCCGCTTTTATGAACGTTATATCTGGCAGTTGCCTTTATCTATGAGAGTTAACGTTGACGGTACAAAGAATATCATCAGCGCCGCAAAGAAAATTGGTGCTACAATATTGGTTTATACTTCCTCTGGAAGTGTTGGTATCCGAAGTAATCGGTTCCTTCTTTGGCCTTGGGAATGCTCTCCGAAATTCCACACCCAAATCATTCGTGACGAAGATCAAGAGTTCTGGACACATGACGCTTTTTTCTCCAATTATGCAGTGAGTAAGAGCATGGGCGAACGTCTAGTACGAGGAGCAAATGGCCAACCTGTACAATCGTCCGATCCCACCGATGACTCAGGTTTGTTACCACCTACACTTCCCAAAATATTACGCACGGGCTGCATACGCCCCGGAAACGGTGTATTTGGTCCTCGAGGTGATATGCTTTGTGGTGCCTACGTTGCTCGTAAAACCAATCCAACTTGGATCCAAGCTCTTATTTCTTCCCACTGTTACGTCGAGAATGGTGCACTTGCCCATCTACTTTACGAACAACGTCTTATCGCGCTTTCTCACCCACAAGATAGTAAATCTTTTCCTGACATAAGCGGACAAGCATTCAACGTCTGCGATCCAGGTCCAACGCCTACTAATGGTGACATCTTCACTGCTCTTACAACTCTCACACACTCTGAATGTATCTTTCATTTCCTCCCACCGACTCTCATGCTCCTCCTCGCGTATTTCATAGAATTCTACTACACTCTCCCTTCATTCTTCTTCACCCATCTCAAATTTCCTCGCATCATGGGTAATTTGATCAACCTCCAACCGTCTCTTTTTTCACTCACACAAGTACACCTGATATTCGACGATTATCGTGCGAGACTTGAACCAGATAAAGGTGGCCTGGGATATCAAGGTGCCTGGACGACACTGGAGGCGCTACATAAGACTGTGGCGGAGCATTATAAGAGTTTGGATGATGGAAGTATCCGAGCCGACAATGCAGGAATTAATTTGAATTTCAAGTTTGAACTTGGATGGGGGAGGAAGAAGACTAGGGATAAGATAGCTCAGGGAATCAAACCCAAGATTGTGGAGACAGTAGAGGTTGGGAACAACATAGCTGGGAATACTATCACAACTGTCAAGGTAGTTAGTCTTCAATGAACTGTGATCCTTATTTTTGTATGTGCTACAATCGTACAACACCTATACCTGTTGAAGCAACATTAATAATACATTCAATGCAAAAACATGCAAGTAAAAGCAATGAATCAGAAAAGCCATATTTTCATATCCTCCATCCATGACCTCTATGCCCAGAACCAACCAGTGACAACCAAATGTCCCAACCAGAACGGCTGCAACACCACCATCACAGATAAGACTTCTCTCACAAGCGAGTGAAACCGGCCCAGAGCAAGCAGTAACATGATGGGATAAAATGTCAAAGAATGGATGAACTTTGTTTTCGTCACGATTGTCATGTCGAACATAAAGAAGGGAAATAGAAGTAAAGCTCACATGAAGATCGAAGACCTAAAAGGCGAGAGAGTGAGTTAGTAAGAGCATATCCAAGCAAGGATGAGGAGGAAAGGGTCAGAAAAGGATTTTGGTATGAAGTTGTCCACAAGAGGTTAACTCTCTCATTTGGAAGCAGAACTGAAATAATGACTCATCACTAAAAGAAAAATGAAGACTGTACTCACTTGTTGTATGTGAAGAACATGCAGATTCGAAAAAATCGAGTATCAAACTGCTATCAACAGCAGTTTAAGTTTGAGCTCCGCTTCGGTATCGTCCGTAAGCCAGAAAAATTGCTTCGGGGCTCATCCGTTGACATATCTTATGACCGGACCTATGTACGAGGTGAGCGTTCATTGTTGTTTTCCACCTTTTGATGATACTCTTCCATTCCGAGTCGGTGACTTTTCTTCTCGAAAAGAATGAACCAACACTCGTAACATGCATCACCAGCTGACCCGCCAGATCATTTTTCTTTTCGTCATCTATCACAATACCCATTCACTGATGCTTGCTAGTCTCAATAGGGATTTTATTCTTCGATCTGTGTGAGTTTTGCTTCAAAATAGATCATCTGGTTTTCGTGCTTCTTGGTTCTGGGAGGAAGCTTATGACGACAACCAATGTTAGTGGGCGACAGTTCAAAATAAGGGTCCAAATGCTAACACGCACCACCCGCTGAAGTTTCTTGTTTCCCTGTTCTTATTTGGATTGACGAACTAACGTTATAATGTTGTCTCTACCTCAGTTCCTTTTGGTTGTCTGGCTCTATTTCTACGACCAGTGATTTCAAGGTGAGCGGTTGCCTCTTTCTTTCTGCCCCCATGATGTTCGAGACAATTTATACAAGCATATGTCCGATATGAATGAAGGATAAATATGTTCTTCTGAGGGGCTTGCCATTCGATTGCACCTGTGTTAATACTTCCTTGACAGGTTACAGTTCAGTTTATTTATTCATTTCCTCATGTATTATAGTCTACAGAAACTATTCATGTGTTGCATTTTGATGCAATGCAACAACCCAGTAGAGTACATGTAAAGAAAAGATTGTTACTTCAATGGTAGGCATAATTCCTTGACCCTGATCTGCCCTGCCTGGAACAGAGGGACCAGCAGAAACTCGTCCTCGGTGTCACAGAAAAGTTTATCAATACTGAGGAGTTGCCCCGTAGTACTGCGGAGCTTGCAGGTGGGGTTGAGAAGTAGGCATAGGTGAATGAGAGTATTGGCCTGGGTAAGGATCAGATTGATAAAGCGGCTCATAGTGGCCCGAACCAAGGTCTGTGAAGATGTATAGGACCATTATTGATACCAAGGATACCAAGGAAAAGTACATACAGCGGAAGCCACCATGTCCATACCTCTCTTCCGCCTGCATCTTCTTGTAAATCAGCCAGAAAGCATGAATATGCCCTGGTAAGTAACCCAAGCTAACCACAAGTGAGTTACCAGGGAAGCAAGAAATAAGGAAAAACATACATGGTGAGCAAGAGATTGATGAGAAGGTCACAGCTGCAGCCAGTGACTATCAAGGCAGCAGCAGGAGGGAGTATAATAGCGACAAGGATAAGAACAACATCAGAAGCTTTGACCATGGTTTCTGTATTTGCCGAACTCTAACTGCTGTTCACCGTCGGCTGCGCCTACGCCATTTTCTCACGCATACAATCTCAAATGTGGCAAACTCAATAGAAACCCAGTGGCAAAGGTATATCAATGAGAGAATAGCAAGAAGGTGAATAAACTCTTGATAAATACAATGTATCATCCTTAGATGGTCTTTCTCTAACATAGAAATTTCCTGATACACTCAACTCAGCCTCCTTAGCTAGTCCATTATATCCTGTTCCCTACTTATGAGCTGTCCATAAACTGATTTTAGCCACCAGCCTCAAACTTTTCAAAGCTAATCTGGGTTAATATGTAAGACCAATCAATTTAGCTTCTCTAGCCAATTAGTAGTATCTGTGGTCTTAAAAAGTCATTTTACAATCTTAAGCTTGGCTCAGATTGCAACTTAGGCAAAGACTTGAGTAAGAGTAGGGAATGAGTCAATTGGTAAAGCATAAGAATACAAGGTAGTATCTACAGCTAGATATACCTATGAGGAAAGAAATGAGGAAGCCTCCACTATTACATAAGGTACTGACTGAGCATATATGAGGAAACAACAAAGTACAACAGATAATGAATCAGAAATGAAATGAACCCTAACATATGTTGTTTATGTAGCAAACATCTATAAGATATGAGGAGGCAATCATAACAATACCCCTGTTTTAGCATCCATATCCTTATGAAATTATTCTGGAAATATTAGATCTCCTACCACATATGATGTTATCAGCTTTTTTGTAAGACTAATAACTATTTTCCCTTGTAATGTTAAGACAATGAAGAAGGGTTCATAAGGAGGCCCTTCCAAATACATTTTAATTGAAAAATCTCATTGACTTATATCAGAATTATGCTTTTGTTTTATAAATTCCATTATAATTTCTTTCCAATATTGAAGATTGTTTTCTCTATTTTTCCAAATAGATTTGTAGTGAGGTGGTGGATAAAATAGAATAGTCTTTGTTGGGAACTATAGTACTTTCAATGCTATTTCCAGATTGTCAACTTTGTCTATTATGAAAACTTGAGTAGGAGTTTTTGGTTTGCTAGGTTTAGATGATATGGTATATGGTTTGTACAAAAAAACCTTTTCATCTTAAACATTACCTTCCTTTTGTTTCCTTTTATTCATTATCATTGGTTGAGAACTGCTATAGTAGAATTCTTAATATACATCTTGTATCATTTTAATATGGTTTTTGATCCTTTCATCTCCTTTATCTTTGTAATAATCAAGTTCATCAGCAAGAAGCACTTGTACGTAATATATTTGGTATTCTATATCTTTATATTATGATATTTCTGAGTTCCTCCAATATGCTATATATGTCTCCAATTTATTTTTTATGAGTTTCTTCTGATTGAAGCAAGATGGTTTTGATAATTCAATATTCACTATATTGGCTAACTTGACTAAATCTTGAATCTGTAGTTAAATATTTGCTATTGTTTTCAATCCTTGAATTATTTTGTAATACTTTCTGGTCTAATTTTTTCTTAGTTTAAAATTTGTTATATGTCAAGTTCACTTATTTGGAAGATACATCTCTATGGCAATAATGCTATTATAATATCTATAAGACAAGCCCATCTTTCATGATGGCTACTCTTCTTACAACATGCTTTTACAATAGTGATACAACAATCTAGATATTTAGTCTTCTATGGCAGAGTTCTCCTATTTTACTGTTAGTATCTCACTACTGAAATATCAAGTATCTCCTATACATCTGACTTATATATAAGACTAGTAGTTACACTATAATTCACTAGTCTAATAATTGGCAAAGATAATCTTTATTGAACTTGATTCCTGGTGTTCAACAGCAACACATCCAATCAGTACTCATTTCTATCTTAGACTTTATTTATTTCTCTAAAGTTACAACCATGCAACAGACAAATGGCATAGCATATAAGCTGAAGCCAAGATTATTCTACAAGTCTACACCACCAAGCTCTTTTTACAAAGTTTACATACTCTGTACATTTTCAAGCCAACTCCATGGACTTTCACCTTCTAATGTGAACCATGCTTGACAAAGTTACAATAAGATCCATATTGTTGATAGTGTAAGTAATATAAGGGTTAGAAGAAGTAGATGTGGTGGTGAATTGATAAGCTATTTGAATGAGTTTCTTGATATTAGTATACTTTGAAATGTCGATTTGGGATTTTGCCTCTCTCTTTTATAGATTTTGACTCAAAATCTTCATTCAATAGTCTTTAATTATCTCTTTAGCATGTAGCAACCCTATTTCCACTATCCATCGATTGTGTTTATTTCTATAATCTTTCTAGTAAACCAAAAATTACATACTACATCCTTGTTTTCTATGATTCTATATTTCTTTTATCTTGTATTCTTGTTCTTTATTAATAATATCCAGTAGTGGTGCTGGATCTATATGTTGTCTCTTGAATTGTAGTTCTTTATATCATGTAAGCAGATCTTTATTAAACATGTTGTAAATCACTAATCTTTCTGGTAGTTCTAGCTGAAAAACTTCTTAACCAATGCTCTTTATTGTTAAGAACTTAAGATCTTGAATAAATATATATACCAGACTGATAGTCCATGCTATATGAAATCCAGTCTACTCTAAAGACTATGTATATTATATGCTATTGATATGTAGTATAATATCATTGTTCTGAAATTTTCTATGTTCTTTTATGATATATAATCATGTAATCATGACTGTGATCACTAAGTTATACTGTGTGATAATATGTGACAGTGACATGTGACCATCACATTAAACCTTAACCCTAAATAAAATCAAAGAAAAAAGGAAAAATAAAATATAAAGTGAAAAATAAAATAAATAAAAATAAAGTTTAATATTTACAACTTTAACATTATCTCCCTTCAAGGTTTTTCTGGAGAAACTTGACTCTCTTTTCCCTTCTATCTTACTCAGTTTCTTTACAACTTCTTTAAATATTCCTTCTCACTTTCTATTATTCTATCCAAACAAAATCTTTACTATATACTTTTTCAGTAACTCACTCCTTCTAAATTCTTTATTATTTGGATTCAATTTGATCTTTTACATTTTTTCTATCCTCTCTTGTCTTCTAACTTCTGCTTCTATTCTTTCTTCAAACTTATCTATCAATTCCTTTGTATTTTCCAAATCTTTCTCTTTTTTCCATGTATTGTTTTCCATCATAAACCCCTTCTATCTTACCAAATACTTTATTACTCCCCTTGCTTTTTGTTTATTTCAAATTTTCTCCACCTCCCACTCCTCTACTCCATTTACTTCTACTGGTTTCAGTTTCTCTACTCTTTGTCTCAGTTCTCTATATCTCTCAACTCTACTAATGTTTACTACTAGATGAATCCTCATAGAATTTAGTAGTTTCAACTTCACCATGTTTTTTATACCACCACCTCTATTTCATATAGCCTATATATCTCTCTGTCAACTTCTTTACTAGTTTCTCCTTAAATACTAAATCTCTTGTACTCAACATCATTTTATCATCTTTCTTTTAATCTTCTACTTCTCTTTGTTCCCTATCCACTTGTTTTTTCATGTCTTCCTGTATTCTCCTTAATGTTACTTTCACTTCCTCTTGTACTTTCTTCATCATTTTCACAAATTCTGTTGCTTTCTCTACTTTTCTCTTCTTCCTAATATTCACCCCCATTCTTAACTCTCTTTATAGTTTGCCATAAAAGATAAAAACTTTATTGCTACATAAACCTTGTTGTTCACCATAAAATCCATTGTTGCCAACCACTCTAGCCAATCTCTCTGCCTGTTAGAGTTCAAGATAGTGGACTCTAACTATTTTATTATATTTTCTCATTTTTTCATTTCCTATTCTTTTATTTTTTTATTTTTGGGAACTTAGGATTAAGGTGACATCACCAACACACTGTCACACAACGTGACTAGGTGTCACACATCAGTCACATGACAATATCACAATCATAAAACCACATGTTACATGGAAGAATGTAGAAGGTTCTAAAAGAATAATGTTATATAGCATGGATAACACATGTTAACCTTAAGACAAACACATGGCTGTTTAGGGTAGGTGGTAGGTTAGAAGTAGTTAGCATGGACCATGAAGTTTTAGTATATAAGGTAGACAATCATGTACAGAGTTTTCTATTGAGTTCTCTTGTATTCAACCCTAATACAAGGTTCTTTTACTTGACCCACTTTAAGGTCTTGTGATCGTAACACTGCCTATACTTTGTATAAAACCTCAAGTACTATTCCAACTCTTGGTTCATCCATTCTATCTGCCTACCTATCTATAGGTGGAATGCTATCAACAATCTCATTTTTATTCCTAACATTCTGTTTAACTCCTTCATCAATTCTGCTACAAACTAAGGTCTTTTGTCTGATATGACACTTTCTGATAACCTGTGCAGCATCCACATATTATTCCTAAATAATCTCACTAGTCCTTCCACTGATGTTCCTTCTGTAGTTGCTACAAAATATACCATTTTTGACAACCTATCACATATTACCAATATTGTATTTTTTCCTGCCACCAATAGCAATTTTGTAATAAAGTCTACTGTCAAGTGTGTTTATAGCTTCTCTAGTACTTTATTTGTTATCAACTTCCCTACTGGTGCCTCTGTCTTATTTTTCATCTTCTGATACAAATTACATCCTTCTATATATATCCCTATATCTTTTGTTATTCCAGCCCATCAGTAATTTCTTGTTACCAACTTTGTCATCTTCCATCTACCTCTATGTTCTACTACTAGCACATCATAACATAACTAAATGATTTCCATCCTCAACTCCTCATTCTTCAGTACATAAACTTTTCATTTCTTCAATATTAGACCTTTTTTAATCTTCCACTTGTCTCTCCTCAAATTTCTTACTCTTGTCTTTTTCATCTCTTCTACTACTTTTACTACTTCTTATTAGGTATAGTTCACACTAGGGGATAAAAGTCTATGGAGTTGGCTCAGAAGTACAAACTTGTAGAACAACCTTGGCTTCAGCTTATATGCTGTGCCACCTGTCTGCCATGTAGTTGCAACTTTAGAGAATTAAGTGAAGTTTAAAATAGAGATGAGTACTAATTTGGTATACCACTATTAAACACTAGAGACTGAGTTCAATAAGAATTATTTTTGTTGATTATCAGACTAGTAAATTACAGTATAACTACTAGTCTTATATACAAGTAAGAGATATAGGAGATACTTGGAGTTTCAGTAGTGAAATACTAATAGGAGTAAGATAGCAGAATCCTGCCATAGAAGACTGAGTTCAATAGGAGTATTCTCATCATAGAAGACTGAATATCTGGATTGTTACATTACTGTCATGGGGATATGTTGTGAAAAGGGTGGCCATCACAGAGGATAGGCCTATATTGTGAATTTTGGAATGACAGCATTGCCATGGAGATGTGTCTTCAGAATGGGTGGACTTGACATATGACACTTCTTTATCTTTTTCTTTATTACCTTCTCTAGTTCTTTTACTACTACTTCCATTATACCTTATATTTACTCTTCTTTTATTAGCTTCTGATTTTCATTATCATTTTCTGTTTCAATCTTCAAATCTTATCTCCTACTTAATCTATCTGTCTTTTCTATTTTTATTTCTGGAACATATTTTAGAGTAAAATCAAATCTTGATAGATATAATGCCTAATAGGCTTGTTATTGATTCAACTTTTGTACCTTCATAAAATATCCCAAATTCTTATGATCTATCTAGACCTCGAACTTGAATTTAGCATCTTCTAATAAATATCTCCAATTTTCTAAACCTCTAATCACCACTAACATCTCCTTGTCATATATTTCACAATTTCTCTCTATCTCATTGAGAGATTTTGAGAGGTAGGCCACTGGCCTTTACTTCCTATCACTATACTTCATAGATAATACTCTCCCTGTTGCATAATCTAATGCATCCATCTCTATTCTCATCTTCTTATCTAAGTCTAGTACTACTAAAATTGGTTTTATTGTAAACCTTTTCTTCAGTGCCTTGAATGACTTTTCCTGCCTAATTCTTTATTTCCACTTCTGCTCTTTTCTTGTCAACTCATGTGATAGCCTTGCTATCTTCACAAATTCTTCTATAAACCTTCTATGATAGTTTTCCAGCCCTAGGAACTTCTGTATATCCTTAACTGATTTAGGAACTAGTCAATTCAACACTGCTTTTACCTTTTTCTCCTCTATCTTTATTTTCTCTGGTCCAATTACTACTCCCAAAAAGTCTACTTCTCTTACTTTCCACTTGCATTTCTCCAGTTTTATATATAAGTAATTTTCTTCTAATCTCCTCAATATCTCTGTTACTAACTCATCATGCCCTTCTTCTATTTCTATTCCCATCATTATACTTCCCATCTTCCCCATATTAATCAAGTCTCTCAGTAACTCATTCATCATGGTCTGGAATATAGCCAGTGAATTTGTCAAACCAAAAAACATAACTGTAGGTTCAAACAACCCTTCTGATGTTGTAAAGACTACTTTCTACTCATTCTCTTCTTTATTCTCATGTTGTTATAACTCCACCTCAGATCTATCATTTTAAATATTTTCTTGGTCCCAATATTCTTGATAACATCTGAAATAAGTAGCATGTTGTGGTAACCACTAGACACAAATTCCAATAATAACACAAGCAGTAAAGCTCTCAGTTAAGCAATCAAGTGGGGAAAATACAAGAGAACTCGACAAGGAGTCTTTGCTAAATTAGAGTCCTATATATATGTTTTACATGTGGTCCATGCTAACAATAATTAAACCTGCCCTCATGTCCATGCTTTGTCCTCATGTCCACCTTACATCTTACTCAAGACCACCATGTTGCATCCACATGCTCTGACATCATCTTAGATTCTTCTACCATGTTCTAGGGTGGCTATCAGAAGTATTTACTGGCTGTATTCCATCCAAATTGTTGGTGAGAACTATAAGACAAGATGTGACTTAACAAAAAGAGAATAATAAAAACAGACTGCTTATTTGTAGAAAGAAGGTATAGTTTTCACATACATTCATATAGTCATATAGGAGTTACAATAATATAGTAGCAAATCTCTCTACCACATTGGTTATATCTTGACTTTTTTCTACTGTTGGGATCATGGGTTAAAATTCTGCATCTCCATTCAGTAAGCTTTCTATCTATACTGAACTCTGATATACTCTACTATCTGCTCTTTCTGAACTTTAAATTCTACCCTAAAAACTCTATATCTAATCTCAGAACCCTTATTCACTTGTTATAATAACAATTGACTACTCTTTGTTGAGCTCTAGCTTGCTAGAACTGTGTCTTAGCATTTTGTGCAGTATAGAAATTAAGAATAAACAACAACAATATATAGTGATATAGAAACAAATAGTTAGTGGATACATGCTTCTTTTGTTAGTTTCTTTAAAAGAAGCATTTGTAAGTTTGAAAATAATAACCTAGAAAGAGTCTTTGGTTCTGCCATCAGAGCACTTTTGCTCTATGAAAACATTTTTCATCCTAGAAGTTTAGTCAGTAACAATATGTCATTAAGATGACACCATCTTCAGGTTGTTTACACTTGAATTAGAAATGTCCCTGTATGTACATATGCTCTGAATATCTTGTCTTTTCTAAATTGTATCTACTTTTGCACTAAGCTGATCTAGAAACTATGGTCTCTGATAGCTTTATAGCCAATCTATAAAGTATACTTACTGACTCATTCATTAATGCTACATGTCTTAAATAACAGCACTCTTACTATTTATCAAGAATAATTTCTTAAAATCAAATATCAATAATGTGTGTATCTACTTATCTTGAGAATATCTCATTTAGTTGGTCAATTTTTACTACATTTTATACTTATTGAAGCTATAATTAAGAGGATACTAGGCTGTTAGGGAACTCCCTCATCACTAAGCCCTTAGCTTTGTAACACCTTATACAATAACTTATTTTTACATTGGTAGATTAAAACTAGAGAAAATATAGATATTTTAGTCACAAGTGGGTGCAAGCTTATTTATGGTAAGTTTAGTATGTCTAGATGGAATGTATCCCAATATATTCCAATACTGGACAGCACAAATGCTAGTTAAAGGTGTAAGTTAAGATATAACTTAATATAATCTTGTTTCTTCTTTCTATATTTATTCATCATAACTTATTAGAACTTATCTTCTAAGGATATGATTTCTAGTATTCTCATATATATATTAGGAGCTAGAATAATAAATTACAATCAGATACAAAGAAAAGTCTTCTTCTTAGCCTGATCTCTTTCTCTTATTTTGGCTTCATAAGGTCCATAAAGTGTGATTTGAGGAAGGTTGTATCTCTACTAGATAGTGGATGGTCTGTTGATAATAGATAGCTTGTTCTGTTTCATTCTGATCTCTACTCCCTGCTTGCTCGACATTGTATGTCAAGTGTACAGCCTCAAGAGTATACTCAATACATCAAATGAATATCTGATGTGGGTACTTGAACTCCATTCCAGATTGGTATTGATAAGCCAGATAGAGAATGTGATGCCAAGCATGTATAAGACTCTTGAGAACCTCAAACTCTGAACTAACTTGCTCTAGGAACTCAATAAAGCACTTGTTGTCATTCATGATTTGCTTCTTTTACTCTTACAAATCATGATTACCTACAAACACCAATAAGGCCTTTCTCAGCACTAAAGTCATTTCCCTTGGAGCTCCTCCTGGTCCTAAGAACTTGATGATTGAATGGCCCAACATCCACAGAAACAATTCAATGTTATAGATTGCAGTGTGTATAAAATGAGCACCCAACATACAACTCATGAATGCAGGTGTTTTCTATGCAAGAATCAGAAAGGCTCATATAACATTGCCCAAGAACATACTGTAACATAACCAGGCCCAGCATAACACAAATTAAATAAAGAAATATCATAATACTAGAAGAATACATTAGTAGATTTCTCAAAGGGAGGACATACACACACCTCTTTGCACTACCCCAGGTCATTAAATGATAGTAATCTGATATGCACCTTTTAGTAAACTAATCAAGTACTCATGGACATCTTCAGTATTACCCATCATCTCCTCTGCTTGGAATATAACTAACTCCTCAAATTTTACAAGTAGTGGTCAGCAAAAAGATTCCTCAATCCTCTTATGATTACCAATGACCTGAGGCTCAAATTGCTGGGTAACCTTGCTATAATCAAAGTTGATCAGGTAGCCTACTCTATTGCTGATGATGATATTGTTGGTACTAATATCTTATTGAATAATCCCTGCATGATAACATTTTTCATGCTCTGAACAAGATGTTAGCTAGCATAATTTCTCATTGGAGAAAACTCATCCTCAAGTGCCTCTTGAAATCCATTCAGAAACTCTGTTATGTTTGTATAATCTGTAACCTTGGGTACAGGTATTCTGAGGACTATTTATACTAACATGTAAGAAATTGCGGCTGGGGCCCATGTCCTTATCTCTTGACTCATTGTAATTCTTATCAGGTCCTGCCTCCATGTTTTCAAGAAATTTGAGCATAACTTTTAATTTCTAGTATGCTTCAACTTGAGTATTCTCTCAGGCTCAGAGTTTACATTGATCTTCTTCTGGATATAGGTCAGTGTTTCCATGTTCCTGCCCTCTATTTGAACAAATCTAGCCACCTCCAAGTGGAAATCAAGGTTTGCATGACAAAGAATAAACTCCTCAAATGGTATGAACTAGAGCTCTTGCTTGGAAGAATTTAGTAGAAGGTTCAAGAACAAATGACATCATACAACATGGACTACACATGGTCGTTTAGGGTAGGATGCACAGTAGTTAGCACGGACCATCTGTAGGACTATATAAGGTAGACTAGTTTGTAAAAGAGTTCTCTATCGAGTTCTCTTGTGTTACTCAATACAAGAGTTGTTCTTTCGTCTAACCCTAAAGACTTAAGTTCATAACAACTATGGTGTTTCATTAAATCTTAACCCTAAGCCTATGACATCACATCATGTGACATGTCATGTGACTGCAGTGTCACATGCCTCTTCATCATCCAAAATCAAAAATAAAATAAAACAAAATTAATATAAAATCAGAAAAATAAAATAAAATAAAATAAAAATTGTTAGTGTTCAAAGTGTTCTATAACATAGCAGTGGATAATTATTCTTCACCATTCACTCATTGAGATATCAATAATC
>Ga0157363_1002784_pt1 | contig 15543 bp, 9 predicted proteins | sample AttsexASBM1_FD_111477 | JGI IMG/M metagenome (GOLD analysis project Ga0157363, IMG submission 111477) | Fungus gardens microbial communities from leaf cutter ant in Ribeirão Preto, State of São Paulo, Brazil - Atta sexdens ASBM1 | ecosystem: Host-associated > Fungi > Mycelium > Unclassified ...
ACATTTGTCAAGATCAAAGTGAAGGTTGTTCCTTTTATTTTCATTTTTATGTAAAAATGATGTTTGAACAATGTTTAAGTTTTAATCAAACTATACCTTAGGTAATGCTAAAGCTGGTAGAATTGTAACTTTCAAACCTTGTAATTCGAAAAGTTTCTAATGAAAAAGAATTTTATTATAGTTTTGAAAAGCTCTTGAGGTAAGCTACGAAACTCCTATCCAGTTGGTCCCTCATGCCAAAATAAAAAAAAAAAGAATAGTTCAGAATTAGGAGCTACTTATGAGCTTTCAAACATTATAAGAAAAAAATTGACTCGTCTCGATTAGCAGAAATTTTGATTTAAAAGTGGGGATATTGTGTGAGTGGATGCCCATACAGTCTCTTCTACCTTAAAATTAACAATAAGAAATCGTTCATAGACTCAAAATTAGGAGTTCTTTATGAGCTCTTAAATCAGTGCAGTTGCGATTTTTGGGCTTCATTCTTTCTTATCCTTCAAACAATCTCAAAACAAGTTTATAGTCAAGAGATATGCTACAGAAAATAGCACTATATCTAAATTTCATTAATGCAATGATTTTGGCATTGTGATAAAGATATATAATCCTTTATTTTTGAATTGCAACCCCTTACTCCTTAGCAGGAAATCACCAACTGCCCTCGGCACATAAGAGAGAATTATGTTAGAATATCGGAAAATAATTCATTTCGTGATGAGAAATTATCTGCTGATTTAGAAGCACTCGGAATATGCATACAAGTCGGCGAGTGACATTTGAAAAAGGTTACTTGTTAGAAGTAACGTTTCAAAATACATTTATTTGTTCATTTAATTTATTTAGTCAATTAAATTTATGTTATTTTTATATTAATATTTTCCATTGGTGTAACACTAATGCAATTCAGTAGAAATCGATTTACATATTTTCAGTATTAATAAATAATAATTTAATTCTTTTAATATTATGAATTGTGAAGTTATTGTGATAATAAAGAATATATGATTAAAAAGAGTCGAAATATTTATTAATAAAATATGTGAAATGATTTTTTCATTTAATTACACTCATTGTCAATGTGCACTAATATTGCATTAGTTTTCCAAGTAAAAAATGCTACGAAAAATGTTAAATATAAGAAATATTGGTAAATGTTCATAGAAGAGGTTTTGAAAAAATGCAAAAGGCACCGAGTAACAATTACAGAAATCAGTGAGAACAATATTAACATAGATTATAACATAGATTATAAGTGAATTATAAAATAGAAATGCTGAGATAGTGAAATATAAGAATTTAATATTTGTATCCTATAATGAAATGTACATGTATCTATCTGTAATATATATGTATCTATCTGTAAAAAGCACGTCGCATCACTTGCTTGATTTTATTTCAATTATTTTTCAATACATTTTAAATCCCTACAATACCATAAAAATGAATATTTATAATCATGATATACAATTAATTATCGTATTAATTTGATTGATTATGATATAAAGAAACAAAAAGAGATCGTTATTCATCTATTTTTGTTATGGAAAGATTCCACCTCTCCAAATTAAAAAAACAGAAAAACTATGTCGAGAAAATCACACAGCTAGACCAACGTGACGATTCTATATAATTATTTATGACGGATATTTCAATTCAACGCCGGAACTACATTCTTTCGCTGCCATGTTTGACGGAAATGTGAAATAAAAGAGGAAAGGATGCGTGACAAACATGAGAGCGATACATGAACATCTCGTATTCTCAAATGCCGCTGTCTCTATCGATGATTGATAAAGGAGGGTATTAAAAAAGTGTCGATTATCATCCCCAAGTTACATCTGTATAGACCTTGAAAAATCATTGACTGCGTTCAGCGGACTCAACAGTTCGCTGTTATTGTATTCTCTTAGATTCCATATCCAGCATTTTAGATCTGAAAGAATATATCAACAGCAGCGAGCACTCTCTCAACTGTTCATTCCGCTGAACGCAACCATTATTTGAATCCTCAAGAAACAGGAACAATTATTTAAAATAAAGTAGTGAGAACATTGCTAGAATGGTTTAAATGAGTGTAATAATTCTCATCAGCTTTAACTGTATGTTTGTATTACTTTTGCTAAATAAAAAGCGAACAGTTCTTCTAAAACTGATCACATTAAAAGATTAGGTGATTTTGAATTTGCAATTGCGAAAAAATTTGATATATAGAGTACAGAGTAGAGCACAGAGCATAGAGTAAGAAAAAAATATGGAAACCTTGAAAATTTTGAAAAAATATAAAAGATATCGAAAAATGTTTCAGATGAAAGTGGAATAATTTCAAGAGGGACTTTTGTTTCGTCATTATTTTTTTAGATAGAAACATCAAAAAGACACAAATGCACGCAGAAGCAAATGTTCTTCCACGGATAGAGAAACTAGGCCGAATTCAAAATGGATGTTTGCGATCGAATGACCAATGACTTTGCCTATTATTATCAAACAAGATAATGAGATAACATGACATATCAGAATCATCAGGTGATTTTTGTTCCATTTGATTCTCAATAAATTTCTAATGTAATAGCATCGCATAATTCAATTCGAACTTATTGTTCAACAAGCTTATGGAATAAGAATAAATACGAGAATAATTTACGAGTCGGAAATTAGAGTTTGAAAATTAGATTCATCAAGACGAAAATTACGTCCAATGAAAAATACAGTGCAATCGATTGCGGTAGCACAAGACGTTAAATGTGGAGAATATTTTATGATCAGAATGGATCAAAGGAAAAAAAAGTTTAATTTTAGTTTGTTTTTATAAGAAGCGCAAATTGTTAAAAGTATTTTTACTCTACGAAAGGAAAGTATTCGTAAAATTTGTACAACATTACGATGTACATTATGTGAAAAAATGATTGTTTTATAAACGATAAAAAACAGATTTGTCAAGAAAAGAAGGGTAGAAATTTCCGAGATGACAAATGTTATAATATAAAATGTTATAATATAAAATATGATCTAATTAACGTTTTGTGAAGCAACATTATTCAGAATGGATCTAACTTAGAAATTAATTTCATAAATAAATTATTAAAGCATAACTAATAGTGATTTTATAACAATGCGAATAAGAATTTTATTCAACGTATCAATTTTTCTTTAAATCTGGTGTTATTAAAACGATTATTTTCGAGTTTTATGAAGAAAAATACATCATAAAACACAGAAATAAAACAATTCTCTAGCGGCAAAACTATCAAAAAGTTCTACCCTCTTTTTCTCAAAATTTATCAAGGAATAAAGTCGCAAACAAATTTTGTGTAATTAAAAGTCAAAGTCTCCATTGTAAAATGCTCCATCCTGATTTTCATTCATGTTGATTTTATCTGTGATACGACTAAAATTTTGTGAATTGAGACGGGCCTGGTAAGTAAGTATAGTCTAGGCTTCGCGAGACAATTTGCAAAAATTGCAAATTAAGCCCATACACGCGCGCGGGGCACATACTATTCGCGTAGACAGGCCTTCCTTCTTCTCTGCACACACAGCCGGTTTATTCGCCATTGTTCCACGGCGTTCTGTCGTCTGGATAGTTTTATGTAATACGATTCAATCGCAATCATACTTCGCCGGTGTAAAAGAGGATACGGCTTCAAAGATGGCCTCTCCCCGCTGCTGTCAAATTCGCGGCGCCACGCCGGAAAGCGTCGAAATGAAATATGGGACATCAATGTCCCGCCCGCTTCGAAAAAATCTCAAATTAATTAACAATTCAGTCAATACTCACGACAATGAGCACGATGATGTTAGAGGAGCTTGCGTGTAACGCGCGAAGCCCAATGGAGTCGCACCACCTGACGTGATGTCCGATGGAACACTATCCAGCGCACGCCACTTCTTGCGTGCACTACACCGTTTGTAGAAAGGGTTTTGTGCGTTTGTCACAAGCGTAAACGTGAACGCGAATACGAAATCGTTCGAGACGCGTGTCGTTGCGCCTGAGAGAAACGTGGTCACCACCTACGCTGTAAACAGCTGTACATTGGCTGAATCGGAACACGGTGCGAGTTTGATCGACTACGATCAGTTGTCGTAAACACTGGTCGCCATGCTGCCAAGGCACCTGTCAATACGCACGCGGCACGCACCATCTTGCGCACGACCGTTGGTACCGCGTTGGCGGTATCGCCTGCAGATGGCATGTACAGTGTTGCCACTGTGGCGTTGCAAGTATTAGTGTGGCGCTCGAGTCAGTTCTTTTTTCCGATTTTCCTTCTCTCCCTCTCTCTGATGTCATGGCGTTCTGCGTGCGGACCTTTTGTAAGCCTTAACGATAGACTTTACGTTAGTGCTCGTTAAGATTAATCATCTCTTTATGTCTATTGCGAGATCGACATCGGTTATTGCTCATGTCATTAGCTAATTCGCATCGTCAGATAAATGCTTATATTGTAGATTTTTTAGTTGTAGTTTTTAGTTTTTTGAATTCTAACCTAATAATACGATACCGATATCCGAGCCGTCATGCGCGCGTAATCACGTCTCTACTCTTTTAATCTATACGTTCTAAATATTCATTTGAGTTTATATTAAACCGCCTTATGGCACATGAATCAGAATCAATGACATTTCAGAATCAGTAACATTTCTTTGCGAACTTAGCAATCTTCCTTCGCCATTAGTCGCCGGCCAGACACGCTCGGCGCCACATTGGGCACAGCAACCACAACGTAGCTATACCACCATTGAAAAAGACTTTATACTATTAACTGGCAAAAAATGTACCAGAACAAAAATTTTTTTTAAGGAAAGAAAAAAAAGATTAACGCTTGTTGCTTTTTAAGAAAATTTCAGTAAACTTTATTTCAGCCATTTAAAAACTTTTAATAAATATGCATATTATGATATATAATACATGTCATGTAACTTCAATAAATTCAAATTAACTTAAAAATATTTATTTTCGATAACAAAATTAATTATATTATTCATTACGTAAACATTATATTACATAACGTGTAATGATCAAAATATGACTAACATTTCCATCTTTTCTGCAATAATGTTTCAGACAGATTCCATGTATATAGTTTTCAGCCATTAGTTGCTTGGATAATATTATAGAACTGCATGTTTCTACAGCCAATTTATTTCGTAACTTTGTTTTAATTAAACTTAATTGAGAAAAAATTCTCTCTACACACGCAGATGTATGTGGCAAATACTTTAATTCTTTAATTAATTATTTTTAATTAGGGAACATTTCTTCATTTAATTCATTTTTTATTTGAAATACTTTCAACTAAAATTGATCAAATGAAGCGTACATTTTCAAATTTTTTAAGATATTCTATATCTTCCAACTGTCTCTATTCACTATTTAAACGTCACTAACAATCAATTTATCAAATTGTCAGTAAAAATTATTAATAATACTGAGGCCTAGTTGTTCTTTTGATAAATTTTATCCATGTTGGGTAAGTAGCAAGATTACCCAGTCAAATGCGCAGATTTACCTAACAGATAAAATTTAAAAGGTGAAACAACCGACCCTGAATAAGTTGTACTTTATTAAAATTTCAATAAACTTACTTGCAATGACCATCTAGTTTAAGAGGGTCACAACATTTTGTGAGGTTTTAAATTAAAAAATTTTTGGTATTCTAAATCATTTCTTCGTTTTGGGCTATTAGCAAATGGTTATACAAATTCCTTAGAAATTCTTTCCACGGATTTTGATAACTTTGTTGCAGCTTTCGAAGAACATAAACGAGTACACAGCCTAGTGTAAATATATCTTTATTTAATTCTCTGTAATTTTGTCTGACACTTGATTTCTATCCCATCATAACAGCTCATCATTATCAGCAGCAAATCCAATGTTTTCAAGCGATATCTTATTTTTTTTAAATAATTCGACAATTGAATTAAAGAGTGTTTCAGCATTAGCCAAGTGAACTGGTACAAGACCAAAAAACATATCTCTAACTTTGTTTTTGTAAAAGAAGAAAAAACTATTGCTAAACATATGTTTTTATTAAAACATCTGTTGTTTCATCAATAATTATAGAATAATAACATTTTTCTTCTAAAATGTTTTTTCGTAAAACTTGTAATTGTTCTTTCTTTCTGGCTGCTAATTTTTGTTATAGCTGTATAGTTTTTGTCCTGCTACAATTTATATTTTTTGACAATATTTGAATCTGGACATATCGAACGCAACAATTTTGATAAATGTTCCATTATTGATATGTATTATCCATGCACTCTAAAGGCTGCAGCACAAACTTTCGCATAATAGTCCAATATCCCATTGCGAGTTTGTGCATCTATCGCATATGCAGATGACATGTAAAAAAAAATCGAAGTTCATGTTAAGGGCAACATTTTGTGGCTAAACTACAAGGATATCTAAAAAAAATGATCAGCAATATTATTAATTACAACGTTTCTGATTAAAAAATTAAAAAAAAATGACTCATCGCGTAGTTCAATAATTTTTGCACAGATCGTAGTTTAATGTTTACGACGGAATAGGGTTGCTTTTAAAAAAATGGTCCAAAGGATGAAGATTGCCAGCATTTTAAAAAACCGCTCCGGCTGGCGAAAGCGAATTCAAGAAATAGTGCGGCTCCAGGCGGTGAACACCAACTGACGGTTGAACGTGTGCGTGCGAGTTTGTGTTCATCATATACGTTCGACCGTTTACTCTCTTTATCCTGGCTGCCAGAGGGTTATGACTTTAAAAGTGACACTCTATCATTTTCGTAATCTACAGATCCTCTCTTTTCAACAATAACCCTTTTATAAGTATACGCGATAGGTCATTTTTTCAAAATTTTTTAATCAAAAAATGTCGCATTTAATGATATTCCTGACCACTTTTTTCCAGATATCCTTGCGGTTTAGTGTTGTTCTCAACACGAATTTCGATTTTTTTAACATTTTATTTGCATACGCGAGATGGACAAGCTCGCGGTGGGATCTCATATAAAACCGGTTCTACATTAGTTGTAAGTTAATCGCAAGTTTGTTGCGACAGCCAATAAGCTTGCATTTTGAAATCAATTTTTTGCTTTATATTGGCTGTTGCAACTTGCGGTCTGCAACTAATGTAGAACGGCTTAATGCGTAGCAATGTACAAGCTCACATAAGCTTAATTTTGCGCCTGCGCTGACTCTATGCTGCGGTATTCTTCGGTTCTGATATTCTAATCATGGTGTAAGTAGTAAGATGAACAATTCTCACGGATGCGTAGTGGATTGAAAGTAGTGGGGAGATCTGTCAATCAATTTTTGAGTTCATTGCAGAAATTCACATGATTCGTTCTGCAAATAAATACATTGTAAATTAGTACAATTTTGATTGGTCAAACTCCGCGCAATGGTTCACCTTATATAATTCCATCATGATTCTAACCTCATCGATACCGGCATTAATAAGATAGAAAGTATAAATACTATATAATATCATATAATACTATAATACTATATTCGGGGGGGAGGGCAAAATACTCAAAAAATTGTATTTAAATGCAAAATAAAAAATACTCTCAACAAATGTATTTAAATATGTATTTTAAATACATATCTCAAATATTGTCTACCCCTGATAATATTGTACTATAATAAGTTATAAAATTGCTAGATAAATATATCAAATAAATAAGAAAATCAAGTCAAAATTAGAAATTAGTACCTAATAATATTTTCATAACTAAAACAATATTTCAATTACATATGCCATGTGTTTATATTGTTGAACTTTTAATACAATCTCAAATTGAAAAATGATCTTACAATTAAATTGATCATCAATCCGATAATGCGAGATTAAAAAAGGTTAGGATGAGCGTTTTTCGCATTCACTGCCACTTCTGCATAAGCATAAGATGTTTACATAGTCGCATAACCATATGCATAAAGAAAATTATTCAATCATATTTCTGTCATAAAGACAAACGAAAATATGATTGGATGATTTTCTTTATTCATATGTTTATAAGGCTATGCAAATTTGTATGAAATGATTCTAAGACGGGGAGCACAGACTCTTGCATAAAGCATAACACATAATGCATAAGAAAATGAACTAATCAAAGTCCTTTATTTTCTTTTTTTCCATGAAATAAAGGACTATGATTGGTTGATTTTCTTATGTCTCATGTTCTATGCATTATGCAAGAGTGTCCTCTCTGCTCATGGACGCGCACAAACTCTCGCATAATGCATAATGCATAGTGCATAAGCGAATCGATCAATCAGAATTCTTTATTTTTATCTCCGTATGTATAAGACATTAGAACTAATAAACCTTATTACGCATCGACATCCTGTGTTTGATTCCAAAAGGGACTTCAACTTATTATCAACTTATTATATAATAAAATTATTATAAAATACTAATACTATTTTTATTATTATAAGTATTGTAAATAACATAAAAAATGTGATATATTATTCCGCTTCCGCTTATTTCGCTCAATGGGACATTAAGGATTTAGGAAAAGCGTAAGAAATGACTCTGATTTATCATGTTGATTCCGCGAGTTTCGTTCCGTTGCCAATTTTCTCAAACTCTATGGGACAGCACCCTTAAGAGCTCCGCTCAATAAAAGGAACAGAAAATAAGAATTTCAATCAGAAATCATGTATTGTGGAATACATGATACATTTCTGACATCTCATAGGTTGAAATTCTTATTCTCTGTTCTCTGTTTCTTTTATTATGCGGAGCCCCTTATAGTATATTCGACTCGAGTAGATTTGTGCCAATTTAGATTGAATTAATGACGTTGTGCTCTTTAATGCTCTCCTATTGTGCTATATGATTTGATATGATGTAATATGATTGTATGAACCAAATATTTGATTTATCTCCTTGAAAAATGAACATTGCTATGTAGTTTACATTCACTTGTCAGAGGGCAGTAGTGCGCGACATGTTACAAGCGTTAGTTGCGGCGCTCGAGTCAGTTCTTTTTTCCGGTTTTCCTCTCTCTCTCTCTCTCTCTCTCTCTCTCTCTCTGATGTCATGGCGTTCTGTGTCCGGATCTTTTTGTAAGCCTCAGTGATAGATTTAAGTTAGTGCTCATTAAGATTAATCATTTCTTTATGTTCATTGCGAGATCAATATCGGTTATTGCTCATGTCATTAAATAATTGTTCGCATCGTTAGATAAATGCTTATATTGTAGATTTTTTAATTTCTCGTATTCTAACCTAGTAATGCGATATCCGAGCCGTTATATGCACGCAATCACTTCTCTACTTTGTAATCTGTACGTTCTAAATAATCATTTGAGTTTGATTAAACCGCCTTATATGAGTCAGAATCAATGAATAACATTTATTTGCAAACTTAATGATTTCCTGCCAATGGTCTTTCGCTGTTAATTAATCATCGCCGGCGCCACAGCAGCCACACATAGCCACAGTATAAGAAAGCAGATAGATAGATAATACAGTTTATTGGTCCACAATGAATACATGTCATTTTACATACATTCGTAGTCTTGCAGCTACCAATAGGCATTGAAATAACAATGTAATGTACCGGGGTAACACAGCTTATGATATTTTTACGCTAAGAATTAAACTACTTAAACCTAATATAGAAAAACAATAATTAAAGCTATAGAATGTAATAATGGAAAATACATGCTTGAAAAGTCTTTTTAAGTCTTCTTAAAAGAAAAAAATTTATATAACGATCTTGCATTCGTTAAGAAGAGATTCGAAAAGAAATCAGTTATAATCTCAATTTTGTTTTCATTCTTTTTAAAATTTTTTTAATGTCAATCGGAGCTTTTATGGTCAACTTATTAAACTTAACTAACATATTCTTTCTTTCTTTGGCAAATTTATTGCAAACCTATAGTATATGGTTCTCGTCTTCGGTGAGACCGCAAGAATATTTATCATTATCGATTATCTTAAATCTAAATAAGCTAGATTTCAAAGAATTATGGCCATAACGAAGGCGATTGATAATTACAATAGCTTTCCTGCTTAGATTGCTAGAAAAACGGTTTATCTGATTGAAAATAATATAATTGAAAATACTCGGTGCCTTTATAAAGAACATTAGCTCTATATTTCAAGAAATTTTTATTATCCTTATTGCATTGAGTTTTAAAAATACTAGTGATATCCGAATAAGATACCTCCATCAGCAAATTGTCTTCAGAGGCGACTCTCTTGGCTAATACGTCCGCATTATCGTTTCCTTGAATATTACGATGAGCTGGAATCCAAATCAGTTCGATATTTTTATCTTTTTCATTGCACCTGGCAATAACATAGTTAATTTCTTGAATTATATGCGATTGGTATTTAAGTTTGCGGATGTTTTGAAGAGAACTGAGAATACTCTTGGAATCCGAAAAGTTTGTAAAATTGACGTGCTCAGAGATGCTTATATGTTTTACTGTCAGTAAAGCGATAGCCTCGGCTATGCATATGAGAGTAACATCTAATAATTTATGACTAAATGTGAAAAATCGTTTAAGCTCCAGCTAGCTATCATTATCGGTCCTTGACCCATCCGTGAATATTACCGTGCGATCTAACAATCTGTCTTGAAACATTGAGAAAATTTGAGATTTGTAAACTTTCTTGATTTCAACACCACTTATAAGATCTATGTTTATTGTATTGAACTGACTTTTATATTCCATCTGATAAAATTTGAGCATTAGAAATCTAGATAAGAGTCTCGTAAAACATAACTGCTTCATAGGAGCCAACCAGCAGTGGCTTTTCATAATTGAACTTATAGACAAAGTGGTTCGTGAGGTTGTTAATTTTTACAATATTACTTAACTCAATTCATTGTTTTCCCTAGCTAGACTTCTAAGGAGAAATTTATAACTAAGAAATTTGAATCTAGTGTTTAGAGTTAAAATTTTTGTTTCACCATATATAATGTTTGTAGAAGTGGACATCCTAATCTCAGAGACTTCAGTTGGATTTTTTCTAACTTATAAAATACTTCAGGTTTGCATGGAAATCAAAAAGCCTGCGTATTCAATTCGAGACCTTATATGATAAAAGATTTATACAAGACATGGTAGATCGGATCTGCTTCCCACCACGTATTCCTGATGCAGAGGATTTTAATAGGATTCTCGCATTTTTTAATAATATTATCTATATGGAAGTTCCAGCTTAAATGTTTATCGAGAACTACACCAAGAAACTTTACATGAGACGATAGTTTGATATCAAGATTGTCAATTTTAATTTGAAATCTGTTCTGGGCAAATTAATTTTGTTAAAGATTAGTAATTTACATTTTTCTGAAACTAAATGCAAGTTTTTGTAGTTTCTGTCTAATATACTAATTAGTATATCAGATAGAATTTTTATTTGTTGTTTCAATGCGTTAAGGCTTATTTTCACTTGAGAATTAGTAGTAAACATCGTTATATCATTAGCAAATTTTAACACCTTGACTTCAGAAGTAATTATCAATTTTGTTGAGGTAAATTGAAAATAATATCGGACTTAAGATGCTGCCTTGGGTAAATCTTTACAAGCAGGACGATTAATATTACCTGGGCAGTTATGAATTGAATGTATTGAATGTAATGTATAACCGTTATCAAATTATATATAAATAATATCAAGTTTTTTGGAAAATTTAGCTCGATGAAGTCATTAATTAATTAATATTTCAGGATCTACGTTATCGTATGCTTCTATGTCCTTTTATGTTATTCCAGAAGGATACAGCAAGATGATTTTTTAAATAAAATTTTTCTCCGTTTCCAATATAAGCAGAGCGAGGCTGTCAACGACCTATCCATTCTAAAACCGAATTGCAAATTATTAATTAAATTGTTATGTTCTATCCGCTAAGTAAGGCGCTCGTTTATTATTTTTTTCCAGGAGAAAACAAGAAAACATGCTGATAGGTCTAACCTTGTTACTGTTCGCTTTGGAAATAAAAAAGCAAAGGTAGTTTCTCCATTCCTCCGGAAAATTATCCGTGTGAATCACACCATTATAAACGTCCAAGAGTGTTCTTTTCATGAATTCTGGGAGTTTAGCAATAATTTTAGAATTAATCCTATCAAAATCAAGAGCCGATTCTTTATTAACATTACTTAAGGCAATAGAAAGTTCCTTATAATCGAAAGATGCGTCAAGAAAATGGTTATTAGAGGGCTGATTATTAATTGCTGGAAAATTAAATTTAACGCTTGGAGAGCACATTTCATCTATACTTTGTTTTATAAATTCGATGATGATTTGATTTCCTTCGAAGGAGTTAGGTTTAGAAAATTTATTCTTAAATCGTTCAATTTTATTAAATAAGTAACTGCTCTTGCTAGTTTTGTTTAGAAAGATTCATAGAATGCTCGATTCACAGAAAAGTCTTCTTTTTCTCAAACTTTAAAAATACTTTGATCTATGCTTTTAATTTTTTATATTCCAGAAACTCCTCTCTAGAGAACTTGTATTGCAGTGAAAGCCATTTCGCCTTTCTAAGTTTCACTGTTCTTTCGCATGCCTCATTCCATCAGATAGCAGGAGTTCTCTTCTTGGTCTTATTTATGTTATTCTGATCGTTATTAGAGTTTTTTCTTTTAGCTGGTAATGCGAGATTGATAGTTACATAAATTTGTTTTAAAATAAAAGAATATCTGTCACAAGCAGAATTTAGAAAAATGAATTTAGAAAAATCATGGAGTTAAAAATATTGGAATTTCTTTCCCAGAAGTCGTGAGATTTATCTCAGTCAATTAAATTAATATTCAGTTTGAAATGATTACTTGGAATATATTCGGTTGAAACATCCATGTAGATCGGGTAATGATCACTTCTCCAGTCTTATCTTTCTCAACTTTTCACTCGCAATCTAGAGCTAACGCTGAGGATACAAAAATTAAATCTATGCAAGAATTGGAAAAATTAGGACTAGCTACGTGAGTGGTATTATCGTTGTTCAGAATCACAAATTGATCTGGATCTATAAAGTTATATATAATATTTCTATTATGACAATTGTGGTTGCTGCTCCAAGAATAATGGTTACAATCAGATCCCCACCGATTAAAAATTGATTTCCATTTTTTATAACGGAATTTAAAAAGGTTTGCCACTCAATGGGAGTAATGTTTTTAGATGGAGCTCTCTAACAAGCAGTAAGAGTTATATAGCCTTTGGAAGTTTAGAGATGGAAATAGCTCCTCCAAAGCTTTAGGATTAAAGTCCAATTGTATAATATCGAATATCAAGTTGTTTTTGACTAAGAAGACAATAATCTCTTCATGACTCGATAATTTATCCCGAAACGAACGGTGTTCTAAAACTGTTAATATGAAAACTGCTCAGGCTTTAAAAAGGAAAACTTCTCAGGCTTTCGTTAAGCATAATGACGTCGCATTGGGCAAAATCTTTCCATTTCATAAATTTTACCTCTAATACCTTTACAATTCCATTGTAGAATTTTTAAATTAATTGATTTATTCATGACTAGCTTAAATTCAGAACTCGGTTAAATAAAAGTATTAGAAGATTTATTTATTTCTTTATTTACCTTAGAGTACGTTTTTACTTTTTGCTTTTATGGATAAAAAGCATTTTCAGAGGATTTGTTCAATTCATTCTTTGGTGAAGAGTGGACATTTGAGTTAGAAATGTCCAAAAGTGCTGATCGCAAAGGCGACGTGTCCTGTCGCCTTAGAATCGTTAGAAGAAGATTAGTAGGATCCAAATTTTCATTATGTCAGAGAGTTGCCGGGAATCCGACTTCCTGAGGACTACTCCATTGATACAAGGGAGTGATTACCCTCTATTATCGATAAAATATTCACAATTGGCTTTTTGAAACTTGTAGTGTAGGCTTGAGTTGGACTTAAACTTGTTTAGATTTTCTTGAGTTTTTCGTTTGTCATTACTTCGTTGATTTGGAAGACTTTTAATTACTTTTTTATAAGGAGTAAAAAGTTTCTCTTTAAGCGATGGGAAATCTTTACTTCCTGAGTTGTTTAACATCTTAGGTTTTTTTATATACTAGTTTCCTTGCATCTCCCATCGCCAAATTTTCATATGCCATTAGCTTTCTTATTTCGTATTCCTTACGATATGATAAGCAGCTTCTATCTATAGATATATATTTGCAATTAGCGCATTTCGGTGTAGTTATACATTCCTTCTCGTGCTTGCTCTCACTACATGTTGCATTTAGAGTCTCCTTTATAGACAGCACTCGGATGACTGAATTTAAAGCAGTTGTAGCAGATGATTGATAAAGTCATATAGAGTCATTTTAATTCTCACTTTATGAATGAATATTTCGTTAGGTAAGTTCTCAACGAAAAGATAATTACCATTGATCTAGAAATCTCATTGTCTTGAGTAAATCCTTGTTTCTTCTGTTGAGTCTTCTTATGCTTAGAACTTCATATTCAGATTCCATGGTTTCCTTTTTCGAAATTATCTTGGTCAACACCTTTGGATTAATCCTTTTCTCATGAGTTTGAAGCTCGGGACATAGGCTTTCAAATCGTTGTCCTTCAATGACGAATCCGTGAGCAGGAGATTAGCCTCACTAGCATTCCTGAACCGACTTCCATTCTTGATTTTGACTTACTACCAATAAAAGTGATGCTTGGGTATTTACTGCATATTAATTTGCCTTTTAAACGGGTTCAGGCTATTAATGATAGAATTATTACTATCTCTGTAAGAATCCGATTGGATTCTGAATATGGACCCTTGTTACCCTTGTTTTGAGGCTTGTAATCATTCGTCGACTTAGCTATTGCTATTTCTTCTTACTAAACGCGTGCAAATTTTTCTTGGCGGGATTCTCTTCGTTGGTATTAAAAAATTTTCTTTTGTGATAGCAAGCTGTAAACCAATGTCCATGTCACTCTCCTTCGCCTAGTTATTCAGCGAATCCATTATGGTTATCCGCCCTATCCTCACTAATGCGAGAGTAAAGGTCTAAAGTCTCAATTGATTTGACTTGCACGTTTAGGTTATAAAGACGTAAGAAGACAAACACCGCCCAGAGTTATTTTGGGCTGTATCTTAAAGTTCATGTTGGAAAGTTGTACAACAACCTTCTTAACTGGGTTTCAAGGAAAATTCCCGAATATCAGAAGAAAGTTTACTCGTTCACAACTATCTCGTGTATACTCGCCTATAAAAAAGCACAATAAGCTTACTTAATGTCGGCATCTTTGATCTGATGACTAAAAGATCGCCATGTTAGTTGTGCGCGGGTTCTAATTTGAAAAGCAATTGATACAATCAAAATGAATACTTATATATACTTATATATAATAACAGTATTATAAACATAAATCCTAAAAAATAAATAAATTATAAAAAATTTGATTAAATATTTTAATTTGTTTCATTTAAAACACAATTTTATTGAAATTACATTGTATAATTAAAATTATTATAAGTATATATTAGGTGTACAACTTTGCTTCCGCCGTTTTCCTATAGATGGCTTTAGTGGTAAGTGGTGGTCGAAATAAATAGATCATAGACGTCATACAATAAACTTGGGCATCTGTCAACATAACCCCA
>Ga0157363_1002785_pt1 | contig 15543 bp, 5 predicted proteins | sample AttsexASBM1_FD_111477 | JGI IMG/M metagenome (GOLD analysis project Ga0157363, IMG submission 111477) | Fungus gardens microbial communities from leaf cutter ant in Ribeirão Preto, State of São Paulo, Brazil - Atta sexdens ASBM1 | ecosystem: Host-associated > Fungi > Mycelium > Unclassified ...
ATAGTATAATAATCGCTATTAAATGAATTTACTTAAATGCGAAATAAATGAGTAGTTATATTTTTATTCCCCATGCCTCCATGCGTTTCTGCTTTATTTTTATAAAATACTGTCCCTTTAATTCGGCTCTAATTAGGATCTTTTACGTGAAGTTACGTTTTTTTTTTATTTCTTTTTTGCACATTACGTGCACATCTCGGCTCAAATGGATTCACAGAGTTAGATATCAAAAATAAAAATTCTATCCTGTTCTCTCTCTCTCTCTCTCTCTCTCTCCTCTCTCCCTCTCGTTGGTATATTCTAGAGCATAGCATTTTTCAAGTTCTTTCGGTCGTAGTCCACAGTAGAAAATACATTTCACATAACGAATCAGTACGTACACATACAAAAATTTTATGAAAGCATATTACTCTTGCTACATGCAATAAAATAGAAACATGACAATGTTAATATAAAATACGATTTTACGAATAAAAATGTAATGAGAAAAAAAAAGTTACACGAGAGTGAGATATCGGAAATATGCCGAATGTGAGCATTGCGATAAAAAAAACGTTCTCTCGATTAGATTACGCTGTAAAGAGAATTACTCGATTTATTGATTTCCATGTAATCCGGCTTATTTTAGTATTAGAGTCAAATCCTGTTGTCTCTTTCGCTAAAATCCATCTTTCTTTTCATCACTTCTATCATACGAATTTCCTGTGGCACGTCAAAGTGAATCTCGTTTGTCTTCGTCACTCGGGATCGAGTTCGATATATTATTCTCTCTTCTTCTCTCCTTTCTCTTTTCTCACACAATCTTTATCATATTCCTATCTTTTTTTTTCCTGTTCTTTGAAATACAGTTGACCTTTTCGCAATCTCGATGGAACTTTACCGAGATTTGACCTACTAAAGCATATGTTAAGTTTATCATCGACTAAGCACTAATTGTAAGTGCGAAAACAGGAAAAAAAAGCGAATGGAAGTACTAAACAGAAATAGTGAACGAAATCGTCTGAATTAACGCTAGCACACGAAATTCAACCGAATTTTCGTTCTTTGATCTACACACAGCGAAAGGGAAACATTTAAATGATCAAATCTATCATGAAATGACCCTTGAGCATTTAATTAATCGCGTTAATTAGGATCGATTGTTAAAATTAGTTAAATTTTCTTTCTTCGTCTACATATCATTAGATGAATTATATATGGAGAGAATAATTTTGCTGAAGTATCTAAAAATTTAATACGATACAAATCTAATAATAACTTTGTTGGACTATTAAAATAATTTTGCAGGACACTATAATTACTAGAATATCAAAATTTTTTATAGATGTTCATCATACTTGAATTTTCTACATAATTATTTTTATTCAGTCAACAAAATTATTTTCAGAAGTGTATCTAGCTAAATTTTTTTTTTTAGATATTTTAGCAAAATCATTCTTTCCATAATAAAATTTGTTTGTGCATGCAATATAAAAGTCATGTTTTTACACACCTGAAACAATTATTCGAACGATTCTTAAAAAAGTTTTCTTCAGATGCTAAAAAATTTCACTATTAAAAGATTCAATATTTTTTTGTTTAACATACATTGCATTTTCTTACATTTATTTACAGAAATCTAATACTGGCCAATATTGAAAGACAATAATTACTTATTTTAAATATTAAAAACACTGCTGTGTTCACTACTTCTAGTATTTTAAATAAATAATTAGTTACTGTTTTTTAGTAATAAATTGGTTAGTAATAAATTGGTTAGTTAAATCGATCAATATTAGATTTCTGTAAAGGTTAATAGAGATAATACAAATAACTTTCGATGGAACGCACACTTACACTTAAATGAAAAGAAGGAAATTTTTTATGATTGGAATTATTCTCTGGAATTTCTTTCTCGAGAAATCTTGCATGGAAATGCTTCTCTTGCTTTTAAGAAAATAATGAGTAAATATGGACTTTATATTGTCGGCGCTGTGAAATTTTCTCTTTGAATAAAATTCTTCGTTATTTTCAATGCAAGCAGTTGCCGTGGAAGAGCGTCACGCACTTCACAATGATAAAAAGAAAAGATTATTCGAAATTTTAGAATAATAATATAGCATTAAAGAAGAAGCAGAAGAATTTAAAGCAGAGCAATAGTAAAATAAAAATAAAAATAAAATTTATTAAGATTCACTCGAAGGTGAGGTAGGATAAATCCATTATTATTAAGAATGATTGATATACCATATATATATACATATGAAATAATTCTATATTCTAATCTATGAATGTTATCACGTTTCATAATTTATAAAGTTCTCTTCCCGGAAAAAAATGTTTCTTATATAATTATATATAAGTACATAAAATTATATATAATTATATTAAAAAATTGATTTTATATATATTATATTATATATATATATTATATATATATATTATATATATATATATTATATATATATATATATATTATATATAATTATATATAAAATATATCCATATATATAAAATATTTTTTCCCGGATTATCATTACTTATTTATTCAGGAACATAGAAACAATATTAATTGGAAAATAACACAACATTCTCAATCATTACGGCACATAGATTGGAATTTGCACATGATTTCGATTGGGAGAATATTAAAATTTTGGATACAGATAGGTTGTTAAACAAACGACTAACAGCAGAAATGATTTACATACATAAACAGAAAAATGATCTTAACGTACAAAATGACACAGAATAAACATATGCTATTTTAATTTCTAAAAATTGTTGCTTCCTTCTCTTTCAGTTTTATTGAAAGTCTATTTGTGTTATTGTATAACAAACGTTTTCAGTAGATAATCGCGTTATCAACATCGCATAATAAAAATGTCAATTTTTAAACATCCATGTAAATTTTTAATAAAATTTTTAATAAAATACCATCAGTCTAATTTCAATCTTATTTATTAAATAATACCTTTGACGTAATAAATTGGCAAATTTAATGGACAATTTTGACATATGAATGCAAATATACTTTATCCACAGTTCACATTAAGACGAACAATATTTCGAAAGTAACACAATCTAATTTTCTAATTAACGACAATCTTTGTACATATTTTAATTCATTAATGTATTTGCTGAAGAGAATCAAACAAGAATCGAAATTCTTATTTAATTATTATATACAATAAAACTTATTGCATCACATCCAGGATTGGTTCTCAAAGGCTTGTTTATTTCCTAATTGATTTAATTCATTAGAGCCTATAGAATTTCTATTGTTTTATTAATTATTTATAAGGATTTGCATGATTGCACAACGTCTGATAGTTACGCAAAACTAACTTACTTTTAATATTTTATACAAATTGCGACTCATTTCTCTAGAAAGCTAAGAACGATAAGAAATTATAATCGATTGCAAAAAAGTTGGACATTATATTATCCTACGAATATAAGTTTGTATTTTTTTGAATATATATTCTCATTATTTAGGCCCAGTACACCAATGTTATTTTGATTTTAAGGAAGACTTAAAACTTTGTCTCTGTCTCTTTTTCGGCTTTAAAATGAGTTTTAAGTCTCGCTTAAATCGCTGGTGCAATCGATCCTTAGTTCTTTCAATAATTCCTTTTTGTTAAATTTAAAAAAATAATATTTTGCTACGTTAAATTTCTATACTAAATAGTAGTTTCTATACTAAATAGTAAATATACAAATATTTACTTTATTTACATTTAGATTAAACAATTATATTTTTAAGCAATAGCTTTATTTCTTTTAATTTTTTAAACCTATAATTACATAATTATATGTACATACATACATATATATATATATATATATATATATATATATATTTTGTAAAATATATATATTCTGTCTTTTTACGACCATTCTCTCCATTATTTCTCACAAAAACACATTATGTGGATAAATATGTGTGCGTCTTTTCTCAATGTAGATTCATTAAACCCAAATGATTGCATATCATCCCTGCGAGAGTGCAAATCTTGCCGCCAAATGTCACTCCAGCAACTCCAGCTGACAAGTGGCAGTTGTGGCGCGGCGATGCATCACATGGGTCACATGCTCATTGTTGATGTCGCATTCCGTTACTCCTTATCGCTTTTTTAACAATTTTTAACTGCGAGAATTTATCGAGATTGTGATGGTGCAAAACGTCGCGTTCGCGTTCATTGCCATCGTTCTGCTACTCTTATAATGGAGAACAATTGTGAAATAATATCTACGATAACGAACGGCACTCGTCATCGACGTCGTCATTATCGTTCGACGCTCTGATAGCCACAAAAATTTGAGATATCTACGAAGACGATCTACCAATCATCGAGATCGTCGACAAGTGGCACTTGTAACGAAATGCCACAGCGCGTAAAATGTTATCATAAAGCACGAATTGCCGTAATGACCTCGCGCATTTTGAGGTTAAACCCGCCGTTCTTCACATACTTGCCACGTTCGTGCCATCGGCGGGAGCCCTAACTCCTTGGAACCAGCCGCGTTGGACGCAAAAGAGCGCGATGACAATGGCGTTCTTGCAACGATAACTGCATTAATTGCTACCTCATTGGAGGAGCGATAATATCAACCTAAACGTGGTACGTTATCTTGTTTCAGTTATTGTGCAACATGGCTTTGTTGCGGTACTCGTGGGTCTTGTTACTACCAGGTGAGATCAAGAAAGAAGCATAGAGAAGTACATACAACCCGTTAAACACAAAGAAAGTAATAGTAATTACATCATAATATTATAATCCTTCATTAATATAAATATGTAGAATCATATAATTTATAGTTTTATAGTTTTCCATTCATCAATATAAATATTTAACATTACATGACAATACTATAATTTTCCACTCATCAATATATATATGAATATAACATACATAACAATTACAGTCGTGTAATTGTTATGTACAACATATGTTATATTCATATATTAAAATTCATTGCCAGTGCTGAAAAATCTATATTTGCACTTCAGATCTTCAGCACTGATAGTAAATTTTGGAATATGGTTCATATAGTTAAATAGGAAATTATAATAATTTATGTAATGTTATTATTAGTTTGTGTTTAGTGGGAATGTTCTCATTTTCGTTACTATAGATTACATGTCGTTCATATTTACAGTTTTGACATGTGTTCAGGGAGATCATGTCCTTAGGGCATCAACACAGGATTTAAAACTACAACTCAATCAGCAGAGCTCATTCAACTTATCACTAACGTGAGTAGCTTGTTATGCATCACTAACATGAGCTATTACATTGAATTGCACTGTGGATATCTCCAGTACTTATACATTTTATTGGCTATTGAAAGTTGTAATAATATTAGTTGTAAAAATATGAGCTGTTGTATTGCTTTTAGGGACATGTATATGTTGACAGTGCTGATATAGGATACTTTCTAGCAAGAGATACAAATGACACAGTGTAGCTCATGAATTATTTCATCTTTGTTTAATATTGTTATCAAACAACAAGGATATAATTCATTCTATTAACAATTCATTCTGTTCTAATTTAGCCACAATAAAAAGCACAAATGCAACAGGGAATTACACACAGACAATAGATTTTAACCTACAGAAAATGCTCTATTGATACAATTTCTGATAGGTTGAAATCCATACACAGCACAGAATCTTGCAGCAATATATTGCTGTAATATTTAGTGTAGTGTTGCTATATTGCTGGAATGACCTGTGCTATATGAGAATTTATTGTCTTGTTTCTATTGTCTGTGTTTTTCATTGATTTGAGAGCTTATACTGTTTTCTCTTGCTGGAAAACATCCATAGTTATTACTTATGTCTGTGAGATAAATTAAGTACATTAGTAGAAACCTTTGTTGTATATATGCATGATAAAAAGTTCTTTAAAACTAATATATTGTGTTCACCTTCACCCACATTAAGCTTATATTAATTAATCTAAGCATGCCATGGCGACAGAATTCGTTTTGTCCCTCTTTATGCTAAAACTGATAACAGATATCTAATGAAACAGACATCTAATTAAAATGTAATATTGTTTTCGGACTTTATACTTTATCATTCAATTACAGAATGATAAATCAATGATAGCTTGAATGATAGGCTCATGTCAATATGCTTCAGAATTGTATGCGTATATACTAAACAACCATGCGTATATACTAAAAATGAGATTTTTTACTAGCCACATCTTACTTTACAGGGAACCGTTAGAATCTGATAGCAGACCTGCAGTCGTTACGATAGAGGTACAGCATCCTGATCTGCTATCTACAAACCCATCAAACTTTTCTATTATACCGGGAAACTCAAAAACAGACTGGATTATTTATGTTAAAGGCCTGAGCGCAGGTCATTTGATTGTTAGCGCTAATGTAACCCCTAGTAATATCACGGAGTAAGTATAGGAATGTGTTAGAAATTTTTCAAGCTCTTTTTTTTACATTTTGATTTAAAAATATTATTTAAAATAACATTTGATTACGAACGTATATTTACCATTTGATATAAACATTCATAATCAAGTATTGTGAAATAATAAACAGCGAAATACAGAAACCTATGGCACTGATGCTTTCGTTCCCTTCTTATCTTCGATTAATTTTGAAAAGATCAGTGTAAAATTCACGTTCCATTGCACTAAGACTGCTAGCTAAGATTGCCCAGATAGCCTCTTGACCTAAACTTGTCAAGCTTTAACTTAAAGTTTCATTAGTTTGTCTCCAGATGTTGAACAGATTATTTCCTTCAATTGCAGTGTCTAATAATTGTCGTGTCTAAATAATTTTATACATAACTTTTTTTATAATTTATTTATAAATAATTTTAATATTTTTGTAATACTGATAAGAAAGTTATTAAATATATATCAGTGATGAAATATCTGCAAATTTTGCTACCGGAATCAATGCTACTATATTTATTATTTAAACTTATTAGTACTTTTTAAAATCAGTTTTCAGAAAGTTGTGTGAAATAAATTTACCTCGAAATTTGCAATTATTATCAAAACTGTTGAAAAATGTCTATGTATAAAATTATTATTATACCGCGAGATCAGTTACATAATATCGATTTAAAGTGAGCAAATTCTATTTCTGTTTTTATTTAACATATTTTTTAAAATAATATTTTAACAGTGTATACAAAAAAAATAATTTGTATATCTCTTTTTAGTTTCTCCCAAGCATTTGTTAGAATAACAATAGAGAAATCAGATACATTATATCACATCAGTGCTGTGGTTGGATGGATATATTTTTTAGCATGGAGCGTAAGCTTCTATCCACAAATCTATATTAATTATAAACGTAAAAGTGTTGTGGGTCTTAATTTTGATTACGTGTCACTAAATCTTGTCGGTTTTCTTATGTATGCACTATTCAATTGCGGCCTATACTGGATACCTGAGATTGAGGTAAGACATTGCTTTGTTTCTATATTTTGCAATAAAATAAAAGAGAGAGAGATAACGCTAACATTGAGATATTTTTATAAATAAATAATTTTTAGTAAGAAATAAAAATGCGCGTATTATGACGATCAATTAATTTATTAAAATATTTTCAGAAAGAATATTTCGAACGATATCCAAAAGGCTTGAATCCTGTACAAATCAATGATATATTTTTTTCGTTACATGCAGTATTTGCTAGTATAATAGTTATCGGACAATGTTTTATTCATGAGGTAACTAAATATAAAGACAGCACATATTTAACAGGATCCTAAAGTCTGAAGTCACCAGAGACCGCTGTTTTTCCAACGCATCGACATATACTATCACACCAACGCAATCTATAATACACGCAATATAATAATCGCACGTTCATGTCAATTTTCGTATAACAAATTCATCGCGATAAAGCGTCTAAGTCTAATTCTAAGAACTTGAACGTTATTTATTCGTACAAACTACGTGTTTGTGGATTATTATTTTGTAAGTAGGTTGCAAAACTCCTGCAAAACTCCCAAGCAAATGTTGTCACTTGACAGCTCGAGATGCTATGTTATACTAAGAAATGGTAAAAAATATATTAATTTCGAAATTTTTGGTCGTTCTTGATATAAACTCGACTTTATAGATACGTATTAACGAGAAAAAAGTATTTGTTATATAAAAATTATATGATTTAATCGGTAATATAGACGACTTTAGGATCTTCTTAAAGTAGCTACTTGTAAAAATTGAAATTTGATTGTATTTATTTTTACTTCAGACTGGTAATCAAAGAGTATCAACGACTGCACGTATTATCCATGGAATATTTGCGACTTTTATACTAATATCTTTGATATTATCTTCCGTGAAGACAATCCAATGGCTAGATTTTCTCTATTACTGTAGCTACGTTAAGCTTAGCGTAACGCTTATTAAATACGTACCGCAAGCATTTTACAATTATAGGAGAAAATCCACTGTCGGCTGGAGCATAGGAAATGTATTTTTAGATTTTACGGGTGGCATTTTATCAATGCTACAGATGATACTCAACGCTTATAACTATGGTAAACATGCAAATATACAATTAAACTTACTTTTGTATATAGAATGCGTAAACTAATGTTTATAAGATATTAATGTCATAAATTTTTATCTCAGATGATTGGGAGAGTATTTTTGGAGATCCAACCAAATTCGGTCTTGGATTCTTTTCTGTGGCATTTGATGTATTTTTCTTAATTCAGCACTATGTTCTGTACAGGTATGTATACATGCATGCTTTAATATTGCTTTTGTGCTTTGTCCAATCTTTTTTATCAAATAATTTTTTTAGAAAGTCTGAACCTATGCTAATAATAAAATAAAAATAATACTTTGCGAATTAAGCTTTTATATAAAATCTAATGATTATGTATTAAGATTTTTTATGCATGTAGAAAGTGGAGATGTTGACTGATCTTTTTTTGTATTGCACTTTTTATTATCCATCAAGCATTATTAATTGCATGATTTTATTAACTATTAATATAACAGCGGACTTCATCTTTCATTATTCTAATTACATTTAATTGTATAAATATTATACACAATGAGAGATAGTATGTTAAACATTAATATGAGAATAGAATATCCATTTGTGATTGAATTTCTTTAATCGCATATATATGTATGCCATTTCATCTTATTTATTTAGTGAGCTATGTAATTGTAGATATGACGTAGAGCAAGACTTTGATTTTACAGACATAACGATGAGAAGATGATTGACCTGAATGGCAGAATATAGCGACTCTTCGACGAGGACTTAATTTCCCTTCCTTAAAATCTTTTTCTGATTCATATTTTATATAGATTTTATATAGATTTTATATATTCATATAAATCTTTGCACGAATTTTCTCATTTATCATTATTATGTACATAGGATGTAATATTGTAGATAGAATATAAAATTTAAAATGCGTAAAAACGAATATATATCAGCATACGCTATCAAAAGATATGCAAATTTTTATATATTTTTTTTTCTTCTCAGTATTGACATTTGAAAATATTTCATAAAGAATGTTTTTAAAAAATTATATAAGTAAAAGGTTTGTATATTGCGCGCATCTGCAATATAAATAATTTTTACTTTTATAATTTTTACTTTTATAATTTTTATTAATAAATTTTATTTTAAGTCGAAAACATATATGAATTAATATCATAGCTATGACAAAAAATATTTATATTTTTTCTAAACATTATTTTAAATATGATTTTTTATTAAAAATATTTAAATTAAGAAGATAGTAAAAATTACTATTTATTAAAAAATAATTCTAAAATAATTCTTGAATTGGAACAGTATCGAAATAAAAATAAGAAGTGAATGATGCATCTTACGGGAAATTTTGCACAAATAAACGTATTTTTTATAACATTTATCAAATAAATTATATAAAATAAAGAATCGTATTTAATATTTACATTGAATATAAAATAAAAACATAATATTTAAAAAGAAAATAATATATGGACATTGAAAGATTTTTTTAATGTAGTTAAATTTTTGTTAAAGAATCAGAGAATTATATTAACGTTACAATAAATAATTATTATTAACGTTATGATAATAAAAATAATATCATGGAGCCAATATTTATCTCAATACGAAATTTCATTATTTTCACACGGTCCTATTTGTTTATTACGCATCAAACTAAATCCCCACCCAAGATAATTACAGATGATATTTTAAATACTAATGTGATATTGACACATTATATTATATCCCCAGTATAATATAACGTTATATTTTATTTGGTTGTCATACGATAAATATAAAAAAGGTTGATCATTCGCATGAGGCATGTATGCGTTTATTATTATTGTTGTATTATACATTAAAAAGATTTAATTGTTGTAAGTTTTGTAAATTGCACGGTGGTAAAAAAAATGCGGCGATTTTATAGCTATAATTTGGGAGAATAATCGTCCGAATAGATTTGGGTACCAAATACGATTTTGTGCGTGTCATTTCGTGTCGAATGTGTGAAATTGTATGATTTTATTTTCATTAATCCGGGAATAAACATTTATCTTAGACAGCACATGTCCACAATCGGAATATAAGACATTTTAAAGTTTTTTAAAACTTTTGTGATATAATGTTTATGCTCAGAGAAAGACATAAAGGTTGCAACTATGAAGATAATAACTATACAAGTTTTGTATGTAGAATTAATATATATAGTTGAATAAATTAATATACGTAAGTGAATATACTATTGAATAAATTACTTTATATATTGCAATAATTATAAAATGGTTTGTTTATTTATGTACAAGACATAGTCGTATAGCATAGCAATTATAAAAAACGACTTAATGACGTTTTTAAGACATTATATTCCGATTGTGTACATGATGCTGCTTGGAATATCTTCATTTTCTCGTTTCGAATGCATATACAACAACAACATCTAAAAGGTTCCATCGGTAAATATAAGCCCCATTATTTTTTTTATGTAACATTTGTATCCCCGAGATAAATAAATGAATCGATTGAAAAGTTTCACGACAGGAGTTTAATCGCGAAATTAAGGGGTTTTTGAGGAAACAGAGAGGGATTAAAATTCTTTTCAGATAACGCTATTTCATTTGAATGTGTAATAATCGATTCGGTAATAACTATTCATGTCGAATAATTATGAATATGTATATGCAGATGAAGTTTCTTGTACATATCTTTTAAACGATCTGTAACTATAAAATAAAAATGAAATTGCCAGTGCCCAACTCCGGAACTCTCTCTCTTTTTACTGCCAGTAGGAATTGGCCATTTTGATTCCCGAATTAATTTAGGGAATGAATTATATATTTTGAAATAACATGAAAATTATAAAAGTGACAACAAATTCGCTAGATAATTTATAATTTTATTGGTCAACGCATCTAGTGAATTTTGCTTACTTTTGTAATTTTTAAGATTTTTCAACTTTTTTCAATTCGCAAACGCTTAGCATATATCTTTTTATTAGATACTGTCAAAACATGCAGAAATAAAAAGTGAAGTTCCAATATTTTATTTTTATTTTATTTTGTATTTTATTGTATTAAAAATTGATAAGGACACGCGATTGATTAAAATAAGAGTAAATAATATAATTTAGATAATTTTCACAATTTTTAAAATACTTTTTACTTAAATACTTTTTACTTAAAATACTTTTTAAAATACTTTTTACTTAACACCTCATTCGTTTTTTTGCTTTTTATATTTTTTTAAAATTTTCACGGCATACTTGGAGATTTTTGCGGTACACTAGTTAAAAATAGAGATCTTCTAATCTGGCCATGACAAGAGATTTAACATTTTTGATAAAAAATTGACTGATATGTTTTATCTCATTCTGCAATGATGCGAGAGAAAAAAAATGTGCTATCTCGCGCTGACTATCGCGATTTGATAAAAAAATGTTAGACCGATCATACGTATGCTATTTCATGGCCAGACTATAATTGTTTTCTTTTAGGAGATAGTCGACACAAATATCATCTTATCTGTTATTCATTGTATTATTCGATGAAGACCAACACTGATAAATTCATAATATCCAATTATACCTATATAATTTGAATTATTTGTAAACATTTTTATAGCACTGCTCTTATTCAATATATTGTTAATTTAACTAATACAATGAAATTAAACAATTTAAAGACTAGCAAACGTAAATCAAATTCTGTCCTGGATTCAATTCTGTCCAATTTAATTTTATCCTATTGCTGTTTGAATTCTTACGACCAATTCTGATTAATTGTAATCAAATCGACTACTGAATATCTAAATTGTTTCACTTATTTTCTTCCACCATGATCAAACGTAAAAAAAACTTTTGTCTATAAAGTAAACTATAAAGTAAAAAAAATCTACCTATCATAGCCAAAAGTGCGATCTTACGTTTTAGAATGCTCGACCATGATTGGCGATATCTTAAAACTTTTACGTGTGATATAATTTATTAATAATTTAGTTTATTATTTATTAAGTACATACGTTATAAATGTTGGTTACTTTGAAATTAATTACAGAAATTGATTAATTTTGATACACGTGGAAGTTAAAAATAACAATATATTAGTCAAGGAATTGGGTTATTATTGCTTCTTTGATATAATATAACATCGAAGAATGGATATTTGTGTCAATTATGCTTTCTAAAAGGAAAACAGTCTTTAATCAAAGGATCCTTAGTTTAAAAACCCTGAAATCACAATCGACCTCCAGTTCATTAACTTGACTAATTCTACTAATCAGCTTAACACATATTGTTTTAACGACATTTGAAAGATTTATGCTCTTCTCCATCCCTTTTCCCGAGCGTGCTGGGAGATCACGAATCTCCGTGATCGCCATTCGCCATTCTCAATGTGCTTAAAAAAAAGTGTCGCAATTCCTTTCCTTGCAGGAATCGTGCGGATTATGCCGAGCTACCCGGCCATTGCCAGGAGGAGTCCGAGGGCGCGTACAGCGCATGAAAATACGAAAAGTCGCTTATCACATCGCAAAATCATCGTCCCCTTGTCAGAACGCTTAAGAGTAATACTCGTCGCAACGCACCCTCCTCTCTTCGTCGTACGGCACACGCACGATATCCCATTTGCGTTTCGCGAGAAGAGGACGTGGATAGCCATCCACGTCCTTCCGCTTCTCGATCAGAATCAAGGTCGAAGAGGATTGACTTACCCCATCAAGTTAAATCTTCCGTCGCCTCTCCCGGCAGTCGTGGCACCTCCTTCACCGTCTTGTGGAGACGCACGATTGCCAAACTCTACCGATCGAGCCTCCTCTCAGGACGAATCGCACGCAAAAAGCACTCACCACCCGTGTGTGTACACTGCACCGAAAGAAACGCATAGACTGCCGGAATCGGTAGCGTCGATTACCGCTCATTTTAAACATATTTCGATAATCGCAATTCGATTGTACGGCAGCGCGCGCAGTCATCGCCGTTCATTCATCGCGCCTGAACGCCACGTGATCGTCCCGATGATCCAATTGCGCAGAGCTTCAAGTCGTTATATTAAGTCGCTCATCTCGTCGATAATCTCGGCAGGTAAGCTTTGTTTCATCGTCTTCGTGAGGTTTTCTCGTTGTTTTATGAATGTAAACACACAGTGGTTTAATGAGCGTGAGATAGAACTTTAAATGATCAAATAAGTAACGTGTCACTATGCTCGATATTGCCAAGCATGGATGATATAACCTATAAAAAATGTCTGTAAACACCAATATCTATTTTATTAATACCAATTTAGATTAATTTTAATCTCAGTTTAATTTACTCTTTATCTCTTTCTAATTCAATTAGTTTAATTTTAATCTTTGTTCGACTAATTCTTTATCTCTTTCTAGTTGTAACAATTTAAAAAAAAGATGAAGAGCAAATTGAATCGACATTAAAGTTAATCTACATTGCATTGGTAGAAACTAGTTCTTAGAAATTAAAAAGAAGATAAAAAATAAATTAAACTAAAATTAATTTACATTGATAATAAAAGATATAAAAATAATAGATCAATGTAACTTTACACTCGACAATAGAAATGTAATATAATATATTGTACATAATAGTTATATTGTTAAATGTGAAGTTAATAAATTATAACATTAATGTTGTATTACTTTTAAGTTAGTGTTGATAGGGATGATATTCGTGTAATGTGAAGTATTTAATAGTGAATTCAGTTACTTGTATTACACTACATTGATGTATATTAAATGCTGCTATAAATGAATAGAGAAAGTAAATGCATATGAACAGTTTAAATGATTAAAAATCTAATAATGATATTGTTGCATTTTGTCATTTAACAGAATGTATAATTTCATTGTCATACATGATATACGTTTATCATTTTATTTATTATGCCATTGCATTCAGATATTTTACATAAAATAACCTTTAATATGCATTAATTCGATGTAGTACGAATGATCAAATTCACCATAATAAAATATATTTTTTTAATCATTGTACAAATAAAGAGAAGATTGTCTTTGACAAGACTTTTTTGAAATTGTAACTTATAAGAGTTATCTCCAATAAATTATTTTAAAATTATTTTAAAGTTATTATTTTGTAATCAAATTATACTTGTGAATGATTTAGACGAACTCTCTGAAGCTAATGCCAAAATCTGTAACAGTTATTGACATTAATTTCATAAGATCTATTTAATATATTTATTAAAAGGCATTAGTTAATTTCAAGAAATTAAAATGTATTCATAAAAAAAAACGAATACTAAGATTATTTTAATAACAGTAATTCAAATTTGCAAATGTAACATAAAGAATATAATTAAATGGGTCCACTAGATTCACTGTCAGCTCTCCATATAAGATTAATAAAATAAAATCAATAAATAAGTTAATCAGAGTTTGATCAGAATCGCCTTGTCATCATGCAAATATGTAAAATGAATTTTATATTCTGGATAATATTAATAACTTTGTAAGCTACAAAAATATTTCCTTATTTCAGAATGATCACTTCGCTCGCACGAATTGGCAACTCTGTGACTGTTTTGCATAGAAGTTTTAATTGCTGGACGGCGGCGATAACGAAGAAGCACAGATCAATACACGAACGAACGTATCCTACAACACTCGTTTTTTCTGATGGTAGTAGTATAGAGATCGAGTATCATGAGCCACGGAAGATAATAGTTCTACCGCTGAATCTCGCGGAACTTACAGAGGCAGAACAGAAGCAGAGACTCGAAATGCGTAAGCCGAAAAGTAAAATAGTTATAGCCGAAGAACTTGAGGATAACTTCGATGAAAATAGATATCTCAATTTTAACAAGTGATTACGTCTCAACTCATTTGAAATATAAATATATTATAAATATATTATTTGTGTGAAAATATGTATTCATTGAAACCTCTGAAGGTTTTATTTTTTGTCTAATGTAATGTTTATAGATAATTCTATATATTCATAGTAGATATTACTGTAAACTTTTGTAATATACTAAAATATATAAAATATATCATAATTTAATTATTTCTGTAATTATTGAACAGTACTGTAAA
>Ga0157363_1002786_pt1 | contig 15536 bp, 4 predicted proteins | sample AttsexASBM1_FD_111477 | JGI IMG/M metagenome (GOLD analysis project Ga0157363, IMG submission 111477) | Fungus gardens microbial communities from leaf cutter ant in Ribeirão Preto, State of São Paulo, Brazil - Atta sexdens ASBM1 | ecosystem: Host-associated > Fungi > Mycelium > Unclassified ...
CCGCAGAATCATTATTGATTACGTTTGCGCTCGCTGCAGTTTGCAGTTTATGAGCGACAGCCATATGTCTGTATACTCTTCGTTTATTTACTGCGACCATGACACGTATTAATTGCGAGAGTGGTAATTTAGATTCGTCCTTGCGAATGCTTGGATTACAATATACAGGTGCAGACGGAGAACTGAACGTGCTCGGTTTCAGTTTTGCGTAATACGAAATTGGACACTGTTGGCCTATTTGCGGTTTCCGGTGAAAAGCGCATGGCAGGAACTGCGTTCATTGCTGCTGTATAGTTTGCGTCAAAGTGATTGTTACATACCATGGTCATCGCTCGAGTGATTCACACATTTACAAATTAAATCTAAAACTCGTCATTCAGGGCACGTATTATGGAACTGTTTGAAATAGATTCCAATTGGAATTATTCCATTTATTTCTAGAAAATACAATAAAAATCTAGGGAATAATTGATAAATTCTGAATCCCGAATTCCGAATAATAATTTTATAATGCATACTCTAACGCTTGCGTGATAATATTTAAGTTATAAAAAGATATAAAGTGTATTGAAAAATATATAATGGTTTCATAAAACAGAAACTTGTTTATGCAAAAATTAATTAATGTGTTAATATAAAAAAAATTGTTTTAATTTAACTTGTGATATATATTCTAGGTTTAATTTAAAACTGTATTTCAAGACCAATAATAAGTATATAATTAGTGTGCAATTATTTGATCTGAAAATTATAAGAAATCACATAAAAATGTTACTAGGCATGCACTAAGACTTACCTTGCATATGGCTTTCTTCACTTAATTATATTTCACTCAATATTTCTCGGTTCCATTTTCACTTAATACTGTTTTAAAAAATAGTTTATTGTTTACATATTACAGTTGGTTTAAAATATATTCTTCTCTGGAGAACTTTAGAAGCCTGTCTCGCAGTGTCTTCTTTAATACGAAAGTCATCCATTTCTACAGCTGTCAGCGATTCAATTTAATATCCATTAAATTGATTTAGTAGAGTAATACAATTAGATGAAACGAAATAAATGTATATGAGAGGATCCGCGACAGATGTGACAGCGAAAAAAGCGATCGCGAGAAAATGACAATTCATCCCAATTGAAGCGACTAGTTAGTCGCAATTATCATGGGCGATACACGACACCCTCACGTTATTTGATAGCGTAATTAACGTCGTTCAGTCGAGATCCCGCGTGTGAAACACGCACCGGTGAACGCGAGCTAGCAAGCGAATGGACGATCGCATTAATCGTTAACTATCTCATACGGCGCGGTGCAACGACGCTTTAAGCCGCCTGTAAAGGCCACATAATGGTGACAGCCGTAAAGTTACAGCCGCGTCCAATTAATTTCCCTCTACGACCGAGGAATGATCGTGTTTGTGGCGCGAGCCTGTCTTGTTCGCCCCGCGGAAATCCATGAAAATTAATTCGACGCCATGAAAGCAACGCGGATCTGCGACACGCGACCGAACGCGAGAGAAACCTCGTCCGAGAGATCTACAAGGTATTTAAGTCTCACTGTTCTGCGGTGGTAGAATCTCATAGGAGCATCAGTTGCGAAGAAATACAGAATGTGCATCTCAAGCAACAGATTTAAATTTTTATAAAACCCTAAGAATCGTTTCCATAAACATTGATTCAAATTATTTGAGACTTATATCGATCCTTTTTATAAACAAAATTAAAAAAAGACAGAATTAAATCTCATTTAATTTTTTCTTATGAGAAAATACTGTCGTGGAAATCTTTTTTTGAAACATCATAGAAACGTCATAGAAAAATAATCAATCCTTTCAATATTTGGAACATATTAAAAAGTTTTAAATTATATTTAGAAATTATAATATTTAAGAAAAAAAATTTTTAATCTTTGTAAAGTAATATACAGATATTAGAGTTTTAAATAATCATCTTAAATAATTCAGACAATTTATGAATTTAATTCTTAGAAGCAGAATTTATCCATGTCAGTTAAAAATGTAATTCATGGAAGATGCACTAATTGGGCATTAGCGTAACTATACATACATTTCCTGGCCATCAGGCAAGTTAATGAAGTAATTCACATGCGATTTATTAATCAAGGTTTTAATTTAGCGTCCAAATTATTTCTTGATTTATTTCCCTGATGTTGCTGCGTGTTATAATTGAGGTATAAAGAACTTGAAAATTCATATCGTGAGGCTTGTTATAGAAACCGTGGGATTCGCGATGCAGTGAGGAAGTTTAAGTCGGTCGAGGTCCACGGCGCTTCCTCATCGCCTGAGAGCAGCTCACAAGTATAACGGGTGTGATACAAAATATGCGCGTGGCCATGACGTGACAGGAGGTTCAACGAGGACACAATATTCCTCGCGACGTCCAATAACTCAGGCACTCGTTACAATGCGCTCCTAACAATTATAAATAACCTACGGCGCGGAGGTTTGCATGAGACATGATCTATGATCGCGAATCGTTTATAAGGATTTTCTCTATTAGAATTCTTCGTCGAGTTTTTTAGAGCTATCCTTGAGCGATTGAACGGAGTATTAACATTTTATAAATATACGATAAAATATATAAAAAATACGGAATATAAAAGTATTCCATAGTCACTTGATGTCTAAGAAAATAATAACTTTAATTATTAAAGTAGCAATCTAGATAATATAAAAAAAAGAGAGGAATCGTCATATCATTTGAACAACGACAGCATATCTACAAGAGGAAATTATACGAAATACATGAGTGCATTACCGTGCAAATATATGTATTGTTACAATCAATGAAATATACGCGAAAAGAAATGAACGGCGCACGCTGCTAATATGGAGCCGACTATTGCGGTTTGTGCAATGCAGGATGCACTAATATGGTTCCAAGAGCTTCGATAGAAAGCGAGATACATACGTTATGAGACTATATGTCGGTCCCTTTGCATATACGCACTGCTGCTCCAAAAATCTGCATCAGTTCCTCGAAAAAAATTTCTTTTCTTTATACTATCTACTTTATACTTTATATTATCGTGTGAGGCGCAGTTTTTTTTATTAGGGTTCCGAAATGTAATCAAAATGCATTACTTTCTTCATTCTCATCGTGTATAAAAAAAGTTAAATCTGAAAGATTAAATTGTAAGTATTTATAAATTTAAAAACAGTTTATTTTTAATATACCTTATGTATAAAATTTTTTTTAATTTAAATTATTTTTTACTAATAGGATAGAATAGAATTAATAAAATTAAATGCTTAAAGATATTGATTATTTATTTAAATCGTAATAATTTTTAAATTTTGCATTTTTATTGAATGATTAATTGTAAACTGTTCTGATGAAAATGCTAGTATTTTATTAGCATAATCAGTTTGTTTAATTACGATTTAGAATAAATATAAATAATATAAAGAATTAATAATAAGAAAAAAACGAATTCTATCGATACCAGAAAAAAAGGTAAAATAATTTTCCTGCGTGCAAGCATTTTCATCGACAATAAAAGATTAGAAATAAAAAAAATGTACACGAATAGATCAAACTCATTTGATTTGACAAGTAAGAAGTCATTCAAAGAGATTTATTCAACCATATCTGTCCGAATGATTATCGCTCGACCTTAGGGCGCCTCAAAACCTGAAGCAGGGCAGACCACGACTTAAGTGTTTTCTTAAAACGTATCCATCTCTTTTTCAACTCCGATATTCAGAAGATGAAATTGGAGCCACTGACCGAGAGTGTTATTTTTCCTGAGGAAGATCGAAGGATAAATATTCAACTCCGTCCAGACTTCAATTTCACACATTGAATAAAAACTTTTTTTCGGGTAAACGTAAATCATGTGTGAATAAATTGATATCGATTTTCTTCATGTTTATGCTACGACAATAAGATTAATTTAAAAATAAATACAAATATATCTATCATTTAGACGTTAAACGTAATAATTTTCTTTTTTAAAGTTTATTGCTTTAATTTAAAAAAATGTAAATAAATATACAAGTATTCAATTTATTAGACATGAGTTTCTAACATTATAATAAAATTAATTGAAGATTGAGGATCATTAATCGCAATTTGCAATCAAGAAACAAATGAAAATAAGATAAATACTTACATTTAGAAAAAATTGTTTACTTGACTAAATTAATTATTTTGTTTTTATTTCCTTCGTTGAATAGAATGTATGTATTCAAATTAAATTTAATAAGTTTGATTTACATTTTTCATCAAAAGAAATAAAAACGATTTAAATTAATTTAGTTAATTGAACAATTTTGTTTCTCAAGTGTATATATATCACAATCTTCAAAATAGCTTCTTGTCATCTGATATCTGATAACTTGATGGCTTATCTGAATGCTTATCGTTGCTTCATTCATGAAAACGATAAAGAACGAATTAACAAGAAATCGGAGCAGAATTCGCCGCATATTAAAGTGTAAATGGCAAAAGATTAATTTCCATTTTACAGGCGGATGAGTCGAATGCTGCATTTGATGGGACTTTCATGTATTTACGTGTCATGATTTTTTATGAAACTATAATCCTCGCTACGGATCCAGCACAAGATATTTACAACTATTACGAGTGATTCTATTCCTTTTAACTCATCCTTCTCTCGTTTTCTTTTAAAGAGCCACAATATCTCCTTCGGCTTTTCTATCTCCTTCTCAATTAATTCGCATTTCGCTCGGAATCGTAAATCATGAAAGACTGGCTTAACAAACAGTGGACAACAACTCGTGAAACGCTCGGAGACGTTAAGATTCATCCAAACGCGGCGATTGTAATTGGCAGACAGAGGGAAGGGAAAGTCGAAAGTTCGTAGTGTCCTTAAATGGCATTCGCGGGCGTAATTATTGTTAATCACGAAAGTACTGAGATATATAATTAACCACGTTAAATTTAAGTGTCTTTAAATGTTGTATTTACGCGAACATATGAAGAATTATGACAATAAATTTATGTTACGATAACATTTATCATAATTATTAATAATTACAACAATTGTGTTGTACCTGTTATAGCAATAAATTCGCAAAATTCGAAAGTTTATTTCTGGAATTATTTTATAAGTTAAATCTTATATTAAACGAGCACAAATAATTGATATATTAGGAATATTATTGATGCTTTTGTAAAGAAACACAGCACGTATTTTTTACTTCTTTATTCTCTATAACTATTAATATTAGTCTTATCAGAAGTAATTGTCATCATGTTATCCAGCTTCTATATATATATATATATATATATATATAATATATATTATTTTTTTTTATATGTTGTATGCATTTTCATAAGATTTAAGATCCCAATGTCGATAAGTCCGTTTCTCGCTGTTACAACGCGTTATATTCTATTGCGGCGCGTTGGAACCAAATACCTGCAAAGATCATCGATGTCCCGAAGATTTACGGCGTGTCACGTGAGAGGTCGTCAGCCAAATTGTTTCACATTGATTTTCAGGTCGAATGGCCGATACACGCACCGCTCGGCCGCTGCCCACACGCGACGTCTCCGCAAACGCATTGTGGTTTCCAGGCGCTTATTTATGCACGGCCCGCCGTTTCCGCCCTTTCCGCTTGACGTTTAGGGCCGTTGACTCGCTTGACTTCGTCGTCATATGGCGAAGTCGCTCTGTCGATGCTCCACCGCTGTCACTTTCTTAGTCTGCAGACTTTTATCGCAAACAAATCTTACAAATATTCTGCAGTTTTACGATTCTTACGATTATACAAATTTTATTAATTTCAGATATAGCGTGACTAAACAATTATATATGAGAACAGGATTTTATTTTATTATAAGAAATGCAGATATTTATTCATGTAAAAATAAAGTTACATAAGAAGAATTTAAATTAATATCATAAAACATTAAATATAAAAAGAAGGAGAGAGATAAATAGATAAATATCGATATTTATTTAGTGCCCTAAAATTGCATTCTCCTAAGCGCTGAAAAAACAATACAATAATTAACAAACTAAAAAAAAAATATATATATATATATAATAGAATAAAGTAATGAAAAATAAAATAATAACAACTAAGAAAATAATAAAAACAAAAGTAAAAAAGTAAAAAGTGAGAGAGAGAGAAGTAAAAATGTATAAAATATTTTTAATACAGTACTTTTAAACTACATACTTCGGAGGAGCCTATACAGGAACGTTTTCCTCTCGACACTATCAGTATAAGAAGAATGTGCCATTCATACTTTTATACATCGTTTATGGACGCGTTATGCACCATATCAGTCTTATCAGCACTTCTAAACCGCCTACAATTTATGCACGTATATGTGCGAGTAGAGCTATCGGTATAAGAAAGGAAAGATTGCTGCCGCAAAAAACGTTACTTACATTATCACAACCATGAACATTAAAAATTCAATAAAATTTCTATAAACTGTAAGTAACGAAAATAAAAATTATATATATATATATATATATATATATATATATATATATATATATGCTCGAATTTAGTGAAATAATCTTTTTAATGTATATAATTTTCAACATAATAAACATATACATAAATATGTAAATTTTTAAAAATAGTTTTTAATTATACGTTTAGCAATTAAGATTAGAAAATAATAAATTCGATTAAACTTCTTTATATTTATTTTATATTATTTAGTATGTTCCCATAAGAATGGACGAGACGAATTCATTCGATGATACGTCCAAAGCAAAGACAAACGTTAACGATTATCACCGCGAAATATCAGCTTAACTTATATGTTTCAAATACTGCCAGAGGCGAGGATATAGACACGCGCGCCGTTAATCTGCGAACATGAGCCGTTATTTCGCGAGAATTTGTCAAGTCTTCCGCGCTCTCTCTCCGCACTCACGACAGACCGCGTCGCTAATTGGATGCAAGATACGAAGCTACGTTTCACTAGGACGAATCCATTAATATCGTCTTCGACAGATGGACTCGCGCGCAAACCCGGTGGTCCGATGAGGGAGGATTTCTCGCGTCGTCATTAATCACTGAAACAGGAACCACGGTACTCAGGTCGCGCTTAGAAAGCGCCTGGTTTCTCGCAGAAATAGGCGCATCATCGAACTCGCGGTTTTCATTCCATCATTTGTAAATTAAATGGTATGATTGTAATAAACAGTGACAATTCGGATATTATCCGGAGACATGATTCGCACAATCATTTGAGCTTGTTCACGAATCTATGGACCCAAGCTCAACATGCTGGACATTCACGTACGTCTACATATTCATGTGCACGTATATATGAATGTGTAGGTACCAATGAATAAATTTATTTCTTGGCGATACATTAAACATATTAGGGATATAATGGGCTAATATTGATCCAATATTTGGTTACTGTTGCGCTACTTGTAGGATGTATATGCTCTTGATAAATGATAATACAATAAATAATTGAGAAGAAGAAATAGAAATATAAAAACGTAAATTGAAAATCATATGTGATAAAGGTCTATTATAGATATGTGTTCAAAAAATTCATTAAGCTGAAAATTTATTAAGCTAAAAATTAAAAAAGATCATAATTTACAACAAATTCTACATTTAACATGTAAAATGTTGTTCGAATACAAATAAGAAAAGAAGAACAGAATATAATATATAATTTATATTCGATCAAAACGGATCTTGGTGCCTAATAATATTTTTATATGAATTTTACAATTATTAGTTGTAAAACAAACTACGCATTGATATTTATAGATCTTGAAACACAATTCTAAATTGAAACTGTACAATTGAAACATATATTATACGACTTTTCAAGCCTATATGTTGTTAAAAATGCACGAGACTCGATATATTCTATACACTCTTTTTAAAGTTTTTAAAGTGAATCTTACTGTAAAAGAACGAAATCCTACTCCAAAGAATTTAGAGAGTATATGCGTGTTGAAGTCTCTTATAATTGGTATTCTGTTATTATAGTCGATACACTGCTAGTAAATTTCCACAACTTCTACATTAAATTTTTACAATTGAATAACATAAATAATACATTAATGTTAAATAAAGTTAAATAAACGATTCTTTGTTTTTCTGTAGAACATGGAAATATTAAATAATGATAAATTATTATGAGAGAAGAGAGAGAGATAGGTGATGTAAAAATATTATACGTTATCAATTATTATTATATAAAAACTTACAAAATTAGAATTTTCCTGCTATAAAATTTATCTTTTTATAAGATATACTTTATATTTGAATGACAGAATACCATTTGTAGATAAACCTTTCCTTTACTCGAATAAAGTGAATCGTCATGCCATCTACTGTATAATTGATATAGCGTAAGGAATTTAAGAGCTGTTAGTACAAATATTGTGTTAGTTATTCTCTTTTTATAAATTTTTGCCAGCAGAAAACATATATTTGCAATTAAAGATTTTTCAGGTATTATTTTATGTCATACAAATAAGGCAATTTTTATCAGGAAAGGAAAATAGAAAAATGTAAAGAGTTACACATATTTGTAATGGAAGATAATAATAATAATAATAATAGAATATTTATTTATTTTTAATATAATTGCTTGTATAATATAAATAGACGCTCTTATACATTGAATAAGGATTTATAAGTATTATTAGACTAATTATGTAGACTAATTATGTAGACTAATTAGGTAGAAAAAATAATTTATAGAAAAATTGTATAATCTATATAAAATGCTCAGAATAAGTGGCCATGTAAAAGACCCAACACGAATTTTTAATTAACATGATGATATTATTATTATTTTGATTTGCTTATTCAACGAGATTCTAAGCTTTTTATGCATATGCGGTGATTTGGACGGATGTTTTAAAAGGCCTTTCTCAGTCTTCCGTTATGAAATAAACAATCTCATCGACTAACAAATTGTACACTATTCAAACTTAAGTAGAAAAGTTCCATGACATGATCAATGTTAATTGAATATTATGTGAATGTAACAAATATAAAAAATATAATTAGATTTGTCACAGTCTAAAGTCTATTTTAAAATTTCTAAAAACGTTATTAAAGATAAATATATAATACTATCAAAAATATTATTGCATTAAAAATATATAAAAATTTTTAAGGCTAATTATAACAATTAAAATATGATATCGATGAAAAAATGAATTTTGCTTTTTTAGACTGTTGAAATTTTTCGAATGTGTGTTAAAACGACTGAAGAACTTTGATTGATGATTCTTAATAAATTCATGCGTTCTTATGTAAAGTTACGTTTTACAAGTAAATGGAAATAGAGATTCTTCCTTACTTTGGTCGCAATAGGTGTGTACATATTGTTTTCGTACATTGTGCTTTCTTTTAAGGCCACAAAAGTTCTATGTTTGGAGATTGCAGCTTTGCAAAAATTCTGTACATCGACAAAACAACCAGCCAACAATATATCTGCAAAAAACATAAAAGATATGATACTGAAAATAACTCAGATAATAAACTAAAAAACAAAATACACTTACATTGTAAGACATCCAAAGCCAATTGCATAATGTCGCAAATACAGAGTCCAACTAAAATAAAAACATAAAGAAATGATATGATTGCGAGCATTAAAACAATCATCGCCAAAATAAAGAAAAGGAGCTCACATAAATATAATAACCGCCTAAAAGCCACAGTCCAAAGGCTAATTGGAATAAACAAACGATGAACCATCCAACGAGCCATGGCAATAACCATCCACGTACACCTTCTTTTACGCCGTAAACCATTAACAAGGCGCATATGATTAACAGAAGCAGATAGAAGATGAGGAAGCCTCCGACAACTTGCATAGCTAAAAATTGCAAGCGTCTCTTATTGTTTTTAATAGAATGCTAAGTACGCTGTAAAAGTTAAAAGTTCATAAACTAAAATTAAGCAATAAGTTTATAAATATTAATACTCTTAGAGAAATTATATTCTTACAGAAATACTAATCAATACTGAGAGACAGTAATTAACCCTGCAATAGCACACATATTTTTAGCATTTGAAAGACACACATGGATCATTCTGGAAAAATTCTGTAAAAATTTACACATATTTAAGATCCCTACTAAATTATTCTGCTATTCTACATTTAAAAAAAAGTTTTAAAAATTATAAAAATTATGCAAGTATAAGAACTGTTAGAAATGGCTTGGACACGAATGATCCATTGGATGATTAATTACTTATTTTGAGTATGAAAAGCATTTATTTAGTACTTTTAATACTCCAAATAACTATAATAATTAATTCTTTAGTAATAAATTGGCCAATATTAAATTATAGTTAATATTAGATTTCTAATAGTAAACCTATAATTAAGATTAAAGGTATAAATAATTTCTGCTTGAATATACTATACACATCTTTGAAAAAGGAGATAAAAAGGAAAAGTAAATTTGATTAACTTAATTATATATCTATTGCAACAATCAGGAAAATCAGGGAAAATGCACCGTTATAAATTTAAATAATTTTTTATGAAAGATTACAAACCACTTATTTTAATAGCTTTAGTAATTTTAGTTAATATGATAATTACATAGTACATATTCTTCTTCAAAATATTACATATTACATTGTAATATTAGGAATATTAGAAATAAAATTATATTATAATACTTATGATTAGATAATGCAGAAGATTTTTGGCTTCGTTTAAACAAATAATTATTGAATTGCTTTTGCTTTATATCCAAGAATTAGCTTCGTATTAAACAGAAAGAAAATTCGAATTTCGTTGATCTGAATACGTCAATAAATAGTTGCATATATTTGTCAATAGATTTTTTAAGAATTTTTAATCATATTATTTACTTAATTTTGCAAATATTAAATATCACTTTTAATTTCAAATTGTAATTTGCAATTGTCTCGTATTTTGTATTATTGCTTAAAAAAAGTATGAATTAATATCTATCATACTTTAATATAATTAATTAAACTAATAACTAGTAATTAAATATTTTTTACGTGAGTCATTTATAATAAGTCATTTATAATAAGTCAAATATTATAATTTTAATAATTTTCGTATAAACCCGAGAAATAATACATTAACCCGAGAAATAATACATTAGTTTAGCTTTCTAAAATTTATATTTGTTTTTGCAGCACTATTATTATACATCAATATCATACTTACATCCCCTTACATCAGCTTCGAATAACGGATTATACAGCTGCGTGGAATCGCCACCAGCCAGTTGATAGGATATTAGCGTAATAAGCACTACACTAATCGCCTGCAAGGAAATAATTATTGATTATACTTGTACAGTAAATTTCAAGATGTTAAAATAATATTGTTAGATATACTTTAACATTGTTATACTGTGATTTTATAGAATTTCTTAGTCAATTAAAAGACACTCACCACTGTGTAAAACGCTATAGCTTTGCAGCCGGTTTTCACACTATTTGACCAAATACATGGGGTCCAATAAGATTCCACGATCGCCATTGTTTACACTGAAATAAAAATTCGAATATGAGAAAACGTAAAGCGCGCTTTAATTACATTGATCACGATGACGTTATTGAGCGACAGTCGCAAAACTTGGGCGTCGACGCGCATCAGAGTTACCAACGTAAACACATATTAAGGGAATTAAAGTAAAAGCTTTATCGAAATTAAAACGAAATTGTGTCAATGTGCAAAATTAATACCACATCCGAAAAATCGCGTCAATATTCGTTTACTTTCTCAAACGCTGATGTCGAAGATGCGTCAAAAGTACGCGGATAATTAATTGCAGGCTCATGTTACAAGAAGCGGAATGATTCAAGCACGTACATTGAATTTTGTTTATGTAAAATTGCCAAGCACGTATAGGAAACTTAAAATACAATCACAATTTTTAAATGAGACACAGCACTTGTCGTTTGGCACGATATTGATGTATTGAATACCAATCGCGCGTTTTCCATTGCTATGGCACACGATGCGACGATGCATTAAATTCATATCGAACAGCATCAAGTCGTTTTCAAACATCATGCTTTTTTCGATTGTACTTACGATTTCTTGGAGGTATAAGTAAGAAAAATAATTTCAGTCGAATTTTTTCCGCAAACGTCGACTTCCACCACGATCACCAAGATTCGAATGCTCGAATCGCCTCGGAATAACAGCAGAATTGACGAACAGTGCCATACACGCGTCGATGGACGTACAGTTAATGGCGTCGTGTTCATCATTGGAGACCCCTTCCACTTTACGAACAGGTCACGATGCCGGCTGTGTCCTTTTCGCAAAGCCTATGTAACGTCTACCTGTGCTTCGAATAATTGGCTAAGATTGTCATGTAGTATAATACCAATAAATCAATAATTACAAATATTTGTATAACTAGTTATTAGGAAGATTTGCAAAATGTTAATATATTTTTGAATATTATTCTTGATAAAATTCTAAGTTCTTATTTATTATTTGTATATTAACACTTTCGGTTTACAAAAAGTTTGTATTTTATAATTAATTTTTAATCATAGAAGAATTTTTACTCTGTGGAATCATATCTATTGCTTTTTTTCTCTTTTTTTTACAAATTCTATATTTATTATACAAAATCTCAATATATCAAAATAGAGAAATCTATAAATATATTTTTAGTAAAGTATATAAAAATGATTTGAACAAATCTAGTCTTTTGTTTTATAAAAATGATGAGCATTATCTTTTTTTTATCAATTCGTCAATTTAATATAAGGTCATATCGATATGATAAGAAATTGAATCAATCTGCCAGTTAGTGACACAGTGCGACTAATGGATGAAACGTAACTAGAAATCGTTGTACTATAGTGTTTGGCGCCAGTTTTAAAACGTGTGTCGTCATCATAGTCTTCTTGATATGATCGTATTTATATATATATTATATTTAATATATATCATATTTATATATAATATTATTACCTACATATATAAATCTATACAAATTTTTAAAAAATTAGGAAATTTATTAAATAAATATTTAAGAATACAGTTAACTCCTCTATTTATGTAAAAATTAATTTTCCTTTATTGATTTGAGGATGAATAAAAAGATATACAATGTCTACTTTATGTAATACAATTGAATCCTTATATAAAGATTAATACTGGAATTTATCAATTCAATTCTATCAAACAAATGTGACAAACTCGATATAGCAACGCTATCGCAATCAATACTTATACAGCGATTTACTATCTATTAATATCTCAGTGCAAGGTCAGTCTGAGTAGAAATAGAAATAACTATACACTTATATCTCTTATTAAGACGTGCATTTGAAGAGTAGCGCGACGTTACTTTGTAATTCGTACTTTAAAAATTGCAATCCCAGCGAACAGGCAATAATTTCCATGATTCGTATATTGTGCGTTTTATTTTAATAATTTCTTTTGCCAGTAAAAGACCAATCGCAAATAGAACACAAAATAATAATAAAATAAAGATGATATCAAGTAAAAATTATTTTAGGAAAAGTCATTGTGATATCATTTGATTTGATGATGATTTTATGATAAATCTTTAACATGATAATGATTTTTAAATGGTTTAAAAAAGATCTTGATTTAAAACTTTTAAAAAATCAACATTTTTTTTCATATTCTTATAATAAAACATCTAAGAAATATGTTCCTAAGATATTTCAAAATTTGAAAATGTGATAAAGCGATTTAGTAAATAGCCGTTTGACCATTCGATGCGTTTAGAAAGTTTTTATTCGCACAACACGCGAATTGGTTTATGTTAGAAAAAACATCAAAAAAAAACAGAATCTTCTAGATATATATATAATAAAGAAGTTTTATGGAAAGGCAGATTATAATCAGAAATTAACTGTAAGTATATATACCAATAAAATTGAACATTAATACTTATTAGTAAAATTTCAAAACGTTTTTCTCGAAATCGTATTTTTCAAGTTCGTTGATGTTATAACTCAAAAATTAATAAACGGATCGATTTTATTTTGTGAATAATTCGAAATAATTGTTAAATTTTCTCTAATTATAAACCTATAAAAGCAATAAAATGTTAATAATAAATCTTTTTGTAAAAAAAAGTGTTGAAAAAATATCTAATCTTTTTTCAAACAAGATTTATTTAAAAAAATTTTGTAATTTTTCACCTGACGAAACGAGACACAAAAGAATCACTGATAACAAATATATATTTCTCTTTTGTTTTAAATTGTTTGGATAGATCCTACATGTTAACGGCAAATTATGATCATATGAAACATCTTGTGCGATATAACGTATAATTCTGGCAAATATTAATAAATTTAAAAAAAATTGTTATTAAATATGTATAAAATGTATATATATGCTCCTAAAATTTATTCGGAGTTACAATTTTAAAAAAAATCCTAAATTGTCTCCTTATTTCTGAATGCTCTAAATCAGAATCTCTGCTTAATTTGATGTCATTTTGATTTTATTATAATTTTGTGTTCTATCTAGATCTGAGATAAATATTTATAGAAATTGAATAGATGGAAAAAAAATTGATTTTTCTTTTTATCACGAGGATTTGTACATATATACGTAAACACTATCTTCCCTAAAGCGAATGAATTTTAGCATTTATAATAATCTTGAGATAGACTTGCTTGTGTTGTCACATTTATTATCGAATCGTCTGCATCATTGATAATTAACCCGCGGAAAATGTAGTACAACGGTTTCGTATTATCTGACCGCGGTTTCCATAGCGAATCGCCATGTTGGTACCGCAGAGGAAAAACAGAAACTGGGTAGATTGAGATCAATCGATGCTAATTTGTTTGTCGAAAAAAAATAGAGTTCATACGATGAAGGAAGAGTATTTTATCGTTTTAGACACGTTTCACGATTTCACGAAAGACGATGTAACTTAATCGAAATAAAATAAGCGAATAGTGACGAGAAGAAAAAGAATTAAAGGGTCACGAAGATCAGTAAAAATTCTGAACAGACATGTTCGAACGTTTCCTTTTGTAATCGACATATGCGAAGATCAGAATGGTTTGTTGATTGGCCATCATTGTCGGCCGGCCATGAGGAATTTCACGGAGCTCTATGAAATGATAAAATCCATTCACTCCGGGAAGGACAGTGCCTACATGCGTCTATAAATCCTCACAGTCATTCGGCGCAACAACGAACAGCGTAATGGATCCAGACAGTCTTCGAGATAGCGGTGCTCTAAGACGCCGTAGATCATCGACAAGCAGGATTAACGTCATTGGGATTAGCAATAGTATAAGGTGCAAAGGTATATCCAGTTGGAAACGATGCAACGGAACGAATAACACGAAATTGAGAAGCTGATCGTATCGAATAGTAATAATGACGAAATTATCATTGAATACGATTAAACTGTTATTACTAATACCATACAACCATTTACAGATAATAACATAGAAAACAGTTTTTAGAATCATTTCAAATGTATTATTTATTGGATTCCAAAGCCCATTCTACTTCAGACATCTGGAGTTCTAAGTCGACCATTACCCTCTCAAGTAAACTTCTTTTAAATGAAACCG
>Ga0157363_1002787_pt1 | contig 15535 bp, 8 predicted proteins | sample AttsexASBM1_FD_111477 | JGI IMG/M metagenome (GOLD analysis project Ga0157363, IMG submission 111477) | Fungus gardens microbial communities from leaf cutter ant in Ribeirão Preto, State of São Paulo, Brazil - Atta sexdens ASBM1 | ecosystem: Host-associated > Fungi > Mycelium > Unclassified ...
ACGAATCTTCATCCAATAATGCTTCCAATTCTGCGTCTTCGTACACTTCCGCTACGTTCTTTGTTTTCGACGTCAAATTCACCGTTCTTAAATATTTGAAACCACTCACGACAACTTCTCTCACTTAAGGCAGCATCACCATGCTTCTATAAGCAATTTATGAGCCTCAGCTGCAGATTTCTTCAAATTAAAGAAGTAAATCAAAAGTCTCGCAAATGACGCTTATTCGACTCAAAACTCGACATTTTCGTACAAAAAAAAATATATGATGCTGATACAAAATCGCTAATATTTCAATAGTGTTGCCGGATGTCCAATCTTACGATATATCGTTTTATATCAAACAATTTTAACTATAATTTATTAGTGGCACCGTCTTTTGCAAACGGCGGAAACTTATTTGTACTCCCAATATTTATACTGAATCATCTGATCAAAAGAGCAAGCAGACAGAAAATAGGGAGAAGAAAGTATACTCTTTTTGCGGATTTGAAGGCAGCTTTCGACAGAGATAGAGAGAGAGAGATGTACTTCGGGAATTACTAAGAAGACATGGAATCAAGGAGCAACTGGGGAGATTGGAATATATATGTGATAATGAGGGAATTAGCTATGGACAAATTAAGGGTAGGTTGAGGAATAAGAGCCATGAGATACGAGAGGATTAAAGAAAAGAAGAGAGGATGGCTTACTTCGTGTTGTAGTGCTCGGTGTTGAAAAGACAAAGAAGAGGATAAGTGAAAAGATATATATGGTAAAAAAAAGAGAAAGGTTTTACAATAGGAATGGGGAATAAATGCGAGGGAATTAGGGGACAATGGAGATAAAGGGAGTTAGAGGAGGAAATAATTATGAGGGATGGACAAAGACAGATAGTAGGATGAGGACTGCGAGGTACAATGAGTGAAAGGTACAAAGAGTGATACGAGGAATAGATGTCCCAATTATTTAAGGAAGGAAAACATATGTAGGGTGCAAGTGGGCGAAGGCGAGATTTAGTTAGGCTTAGATGCGGGAATATAGAACAAGAAAATAAATATTGGCTAGATAAGGAATATAGGGAATGCATGTATTATTATATAGGAATTGCGAAATAGGAATAGACTGTATGGAACACTATGTGGAGGAATGTCCAAAAATATATAATTGGTTTAGGGAGCTAGGAAAGGATAAGGAGAAAATATGGAAGAAATTTTGGAGCGAAGAATTAGATTCAGTTAAATGTAGTGAGGTAAAGAACGTGGAGTACTATATTCAGACAGGAGAACAAGTTTACATCTAGAAGTGCGTGAGATATGATTAGAAATACTGTGATATAATATCAGGAATATATATTGTACTGCGACATATCTATGTGTAGCTATAAGTTACTATTGTAGTGTATTGTATAGTATAGTATGCAATGTCAGGCTATGATATGTAATATGCTGTAATAAATATTATATAAGATAGAAGAACATATATTGTGATATTCAAAGAAATGTATGTGTGAAAATAAGAATATTAAGAAAATCTTTGTTTTTAGAGTTAGATACGAGCAGTGTAGAAGGATGAGTGTGGATAAGGAATTTATGTAAACTAAGTCCCCTCCTTAGCTATGTAAATGCTGAAGTATAATAAATTCTATTCTATTCTATATGCATTGAGTGACTATGTTTTGAAATCAATCACGCGAATGCATACCTGTTGATACAGCTCACTTTGCTGCAACTTCTGCACCTCTTCCACTTGACCAGGTTTGTAAAATCCAAACCATTCTGTCTCTACTGGTTCGACCATTGTATCATTCTCGAATTTAACGAGAACTAAAGCTCGAAGTTTTTGAAGATTGTTTTTATATTCCTGTTACAATACAATACATATAAATAATAAAAATATTAATTCTTTAATAATATAATTTTACTATTTTTCTGCTTCAAAATTTAATATCGTTCTATGGTATATATCACATGCAATATCTGAACATAAAGTTACATCAGTATTTTTTATTCATAATATAAGATGTATCGTATATTATATATTGATTGAAATTAGAAAATATATTTTTATAATTAAAAATTCTAATGTATACGATACTTACTATATTATTAATATTTTCATTATTGATTTCGGCGAGGAAAAGATTTTTCTTTTGATATTCATCTTCTTGTAAAGGATCATGCCAATAAGAAGCTTGTATCAGCGAATTTTGTACATACCTAAAAAAAGTTTAAAATAATATACAAAGAGTTTCCATTAATACTGCTTAATGACTTCAAAAACCATGAGAGCAAATACCACAAGTATGCACCGAGATGAAGCATGCGACGCATGTAATTGCAGAATCGAGATGAGTCTGAGCACTTTGGTAAGCCGAAAACCCCTTGATGCTGACCGCCTAAAGATACTAAATTCAGCATTGGTGGATTAGGACATCTTTGAGCTACTGCTCTTCTAAAATAGAGAACGATATTGCAAATTACAATACAAAAAATTGATATGGATAAATAATTAAATAATTAATAAAAAAAGCAATTTACAAAAATTGAGCCCCTTGAGAGAAACCAATGGCATTATATCCATTTTGAAGTTTTGTATTTTGCGACATTTGCTCACACACATGCTTTATTTGCTCATTAATATTTCCAAAATAGCCGTTCTCAACATCCTATAAGAAAAGATGTTATGTCTTAATTCTGCACTAAAACAACTACGAAATGAAATAATAGCATAAAATTACAACGCAAATAACACAAGCCGACAAAATTTAGGGGGGAGGTCTTGTTGCTTTGAACTTTGAAAGATGTTTCTGTAAGATTTTGATGCGCTGAAAACGATTGTGTTGTCCATTTTTTTCATCATCCTCCATTTGTTAAATACTCGCAGAAACAATTTTTCCCAGAAGTAGTTTTTTTTTATTAATTTTATCCAGTTAAACAAAAAATGATATCGAGGTCTGTTTTATGACATTTAACTTAGCAATATTCCAGCAATATTAAAAATATTTTTTCGATGCTTATAAAAATGTTTTATGCAAACCGCAAACAAAACTTTGGAAAAATCATAGAAAACTGAAAAAATTGACAAATTTTGAAATATAAAACCAAATAATTCGAAAAAAAAAAATTCTAAAAAATATCTGACAATTTATATTTACAGCTGTATGTTTCTAGTTTAAATCTTTTTTGAAACACTAATTTCCGATCACTTGTTCAGAATTGAATTTAAAGTGTCAAAACAGCCCGCGCGTCATCTATAATGCGCGATATTCTCTCGAATCTGACGCATAGGCAATACAAGAGCATGTTGTGTAGTCTTTTTTGGTTAGATTTGAAATCAGCGACAAGTGATCGGAAATTAGTTTTTCAAAAAAAAGATTTAAACTAGAAACATACAGCTATAAATATAAATTGTCAGATATTTTTTACAATTTTTTTCTTTCGAATTACAATATTTGGTTTTATATTTCAAAATTTGTCAATTTTTTTCGGTTTTTACGATTTTTCCAAAGTTTTTTGTTTGCGGTTTGCATAAAGGATTTTTATAAGCAAAAAATATGTTTAGTATTGTCGGAATATTTCTAAGTTAAATACCGCAAAATAGATTTCGATATCATTTTTTTGTTTAGCCAGAAAAAACTATTTTTGCGATTATTAAAAAAATGGAGGATAATGGAAAAAACTGACAATGTAATTTTCCAGTAGTCGCTTTCAGCGCATCAAAATCCTACAGAAATCTTTCAAAGTTCAAAGCATAAGATTCCCTCTTCCTAAATTTTATCGGCCTGTGTAATATATAATTACCAGATAGCAGCATCAGTGTTGTGCAGTACCTAGGTATAAGTACAGATATTTACTATGTTTATACGGCTCGATTTATGTTGTAAGTTATAACATTGATGTTATAAAACTAGCCAATCATAACTATTCTTCTGAAAAATGGAATGATTGTGATTGACCAATCATAACATTGATATACAATACAAAATCTAGTGAAAATCGACTAAAAACGAGCGAATAAATTAAAATGTTATATTACTTAAAGATTAATATTTAATGAACATTAGAATTAAGTGAAAGTTTCAACTTTACATAATCTTCATTACAGTCGCATAAAATTACCATTTAAAACATTGCCAATTTAATTAAAAACAATATAAATGGAAAAGAAGTTATAATTACGTCCAGCTATGATGCAATCAATAATATTTCGTAAAAATTCTATGATAAAGAATATGTAAAGTTGAAACTAGTTGAACTAAAGTTGAACTAGTTTCACTTAATCTTAATATACATTAATCTTTAATCAATATAACATCTTAATTCGTTCGTTTTTGGTCGATTTTCACTAGATTTCGTATTGTACTTCAATAATAAGCAAATTATTATTATTTATTATTGTTATAACTTCATGTAACTTATGAATACCGACCTGCTTTGCGTTGTGAAATTGGTACTGAATCTTTCCTTGTTTAACACACTTTATGTTTCTCTTTTTATAGAAAAAGAAATATAAAGTATATTTCTCTTTCTAAACAGATCAGTATTCATAGTCGATATTTCTTCATTCTTACATTTAAGACTGTCTTAAGATGTCATAAGTCCGAGGACTGTATTAGCATCTTAAGACATTATTTAAGACAGTTTTAAAATAAAAACAGACTATGAATACCGCCCCATGTTTCACAGTTGATAGCCTTTGTCTCCACGCGACATTCATAGAAAAAGACGGCCAAAACTTAGAGAGAGACGCTTGCAAACTATTTATTCCTTCCACTATGAACTAATCGCAAAAACGTTAATTATCTAACCTGTTGGTATCTCTTTTCTGTTTATGTGATAATCTTATTTTGCGCATCAACTATGCGCACATGATATAAGAAGACAAAGTATAATATATCATTCCCGAGAATGCACAGTAGGGAAGTGAATTAAGGCTAAAATTTAATTGGCTATAATATGTCAGCATTGTTATACACAGGAAAGTGCACAGAGGCCAAAATTTGATTGGTTATTTCCAGTATTGCTATCGACATGCGTATGCAATGGTACACCTTGTATTCTTACATCATGTACGCGCAATACTTTTACGTAAAGAAAAATGAGGAGTTAGCAGTCTAGTATAATAATGGAAGTTTGCGGCTGAAGTACTTTTTTCTGGTACCTATGTCTATATCTGCAATGGATATTATTTCTTGTAAACTAATATCTATAGTTAGATACATTTTAATTTTGGATGATACTTTCCTGCACTAAGACAACTTTGTAATTGCCACAAATTTGTATTACATTTCGAAATCATCCTATTTAAAAGATCAATCTCGAATTAGCATCGATATTTTTGAGCCAATTTATTACATCAGGTCGAAATATTACACATATTTTGTTATTTTGATTGTGATTTCTATTTCGACTTTACTTGATTTGACATTGGCTGCGTTCAGCAGAGAAAACTAATCAGTTAGCGCTTAATGATTCTTCAAGGTTTCTTCAACATTCATAATAGGTTTCTCTTAGATTCAGTAAAGAATTAAAGGCAAGAAAGCTCAGTCTTTATTTCAAATAAATTTCTTTAAAATATATATTTTAAATAAACAAAAAAATTAAAACATTATTTAATATTTATTATTTTAAATAACTTCTTTGATCCCTATTTCTTATTTAATATTTTAAATAAGTTATATCAATTTTTTATCGATTTTGTATTTCAAATAATTTTCTGGAACCTATTTATATTTTTTATTTTAATTTAAATTGTATCAGTTATGTTACCGATCCGTCAGTAAAAGTGACGATGAGTAATTATATAAATTATAGTATATTTATGATGAAGTATAGCATATGTGGGTACAAACTATATCTACATATGATTCGTTTTCTATCTATAGTTTGCGAAGGATTAATACTTTTAAATATTAATTATAGATTATAGTTAAAAAAAAACTGAAACGTTATACTTATAAATGTATATTCATATATTCAAATAAACAAAATCATTAAAAATAAAAAAATAAGCTCGTGAACATGCAACAATATAATCAATAACTCAAAACTTAATAAGCTTTAACTTGTTAAAAATTATTAAAATATTTTGTATTTACTATTTGAAATATTTATTTAAAATACATATTTCTTATTTTATATTTTAATTAAGTTTTCAAAATTAATTTCTTATTTAAAATAAGAAATTGCCTTTGAATCCTATTTAATAAAAGAAACTTATTTAATAAAATAAAAGACAAGTTATTTTTCTATTTTAAATAAAAATTATTCTATATTTTAAATAACTTCTTGTAACCTATTTCTTATTTAATATTTTAAATAAGTGTTTGGAACCTATTTTATATTTTTTATTTTAAATAAGTCATATCGGTTATTTTACCGAGCTCTGGCAAGAACCAATCATATTAAAGAATCACTAAGCGTTAACTCTGATTAGTTTTTTCTGCTGAACAGTTGAGTGAGCGCTCGCTGCTATGTATTTTTCCAGATCTAAAATGCTTGGATGATCTAAAAGAATACATTATAACAGCGAGCGTCCACTCTGTTGAATTTACCGAACACAACCATTAAAAACCGTTACGTAACTAATAACACTAAAAAATTTAGATCGAAATGTTTACGATTTTTTTTTGTTATCATTCTAATAAATTTATTTACTCTCAGATACTATGGCTCTTTATAGGCATTTCTTACATTATTAATTTATTTAATTTATTAGAGCATTTCGTAATATAATATTTCATCGTATTATTTTTTTAATAATAAGTAAATGTTAAATAAATGGATTATTTGAATTAATGGCTTTATAAGTGTTACTTCATTTTATTTTATATGTCAAATTTACTCGCATAGAATATTTATGTATGTACATATAAAATATTTGTATAATATGTAAATATTACTTACAGATACATGAAATACATAGATCTTAACAAGCAAGTTGTCATCATGTGATGTCAAAATAATATTAAAGACGTCATTTTGTCAAAATGCAATTTATTCTGAAATTTTATGTCAAAAATAAAAATAAAATTCCCATACCTAGGTATTTTTTTTTTAAGATACATATAAGATATCTGTACCTTTCTACCTAGATATTTTATTTTTCTAGTATACCTAAGCACTGAAAGTAAAATACCTTGCATAACACTGAGCAGCATAGAATTTCGTGTAAAAAAGTTTATATGCCAAAAAAAAATTAAAATAAACAAGTATGAATAGGTGAATATTTAAAGGAAGAATAGGACAGAATAAAGATGTAAAATAAATATCATATTTATATAGAATATTTTTCCAGATATATGCTTTTAAAATTGTTAACAATTGTTCAACCTCTATCTCATTGTTTCCAATACGTATGGAATGGACATAAACTCCAGGGATTTCATCTTGAAGGATCTGTTGTATTTTTCCAAGACTAAAAGAGAAACAACAACTATCACCTGCAAAAGATATGCTTTTATTTTTATAACAAAAGGAAGTAAAAGAATGAATAATTGAAAACTAGAAAGTAAATGTATCTGCTACTAGTTAAAAGAAAAAAAATTTTAATCTCATGTTTGTAAGCAAGTATTATTAATGCATATATATAATATTTCCTAAAAAGATAAATACAGAAATTATAAATTTGGAAGTTTTGAGCTAAACAAAATATTAAATTAAAGGAAGAGTATCTTCGTAAAAGCAAAATATAAGATCTTTCTTCATTACATACATATAGTTTTCGAGCTAAGATATTTATCTGCTTATAATTATAAAAAAACTTCTGTCGCTTAATTCTTTATTTTTAAATATTAAGGACATCATACTCACATGCATAAACATTGATGAATACAATGTACAGTTCTTAGCAAATTTTTAAATCAATTATAAAAACATTCCTTAAAGTAAAATTTAATTTAATTTAATTCAACGACTACATACAAAGATATTACAGTTATAAAGAACACTGCAACACGATTACCCATACAGTTAGCGTAGCGAAAATTATATCATCACGTAATATCTCGGAGGGAAAATATGCAGGAAAAGCATTTAGAAAGTGAGTGGAATATTATTTAGACAATCAGAAAGACATACCCATTCCATGCCAGAGTACCACTGGCACCGGTGAACCATCGATGGATTTTATGCCCTCTTCACGTAAACAATCGGCATTCGTGCATAAAAGTATCACGGCGACAAAAATATAAATATGATTTATCGTTGGCTCTCTCGCGACGCGAACCATGTTAACCGTCAATCACGCTTATGTTTAAGCAACTAACACAAACCGAGACATCGCAATACTTTCTGCAACAACGTTAATTGTCGGACAGTTGGACACAGCTGAGCGCAGTAGAGAGTGTCATTCAGTGCGCACATGTGGAAACATTTTTTTTGTTGTCGATAGACAACAATTTAATGGCGATAGACGCGCCACGAGACCACATTAGAAAGTTCAGACTGTGACGCTCATTCGATAATTTAGATCCCTTTACGGAATTTTATAGCAATTTCGGCTGAAGGGAATAGAAACCCTCTAATCAAAGTCGCGACACGAGAGAAGCAGACACTCTAGTTAAAAAACTGTTACAGTTTCTCTTTCTCTAGTTTATCAAAATCATATGAGAGAAAGAAAAACATATGATCTTCTTCTAACGTTCACATGATATCTAACCTCAGGGCAGTGTTGTTAAAGTATCTTTACATGGCAGCATCAGCGTCGAGCGTCAGAGCATGCGAAGTGATATGTTTAATAATTTTACTGTAATTAAATTTAATGTACGAAATATCCTAATAGTGGAATCTTGTAGTTAATGTAATGTAAATAAATTTTAAGCATTATATGTTAGAATAGTAATGTATATCAAAACATAACCTCTCATAATTTATCATTTTGCCTTAAAAAACTGTACAAAAGATTATTACGCAGGAGTTTGGAGTTCAAACTTCTGTGCAGTAATCAGCAGTAATCTTCTACGCAGATGCTCGATGCTGCTTGCATATAATGGAACCTTTAGACGCATATCCAATGTAGCTTCAGTAACATACCGGTCATTAGTAAATAGGAGATAGTAAATAGGAATCGCCTATATGAAATTTTTTCAAAAATGTTAAAAATTTTAATATATTTTACATATATTTTACATATGTATACATATATCGAAATATATTATATATATTTATATACATATATAAAATATATTAAATACATTAAAATTTTCAATATTTTCAACCCTAAGCGACTAATGATCTCCTATTTACTAGTGACCGATACATTACTGAAGCGACATTGGACACACATGCGTCAGAAACTCTGCCCATCTAACAACACTGCCTAAGGAACCGATTCTGTAACTTTTAACTATTACTCATTGCGTATATTATTGTCATTGCGTAAATTATTGCATACATATATTATGTACCCAGATAACCAAGTGATATCCTACGATACCCACCCAAAATATCGCTACCATACTAATATTGTATTGCCACGAGATGGTGGTGTATGGCATAACGTACGATAGCAATACAAAAAGTGTACATGATATTATAGTACGTCACATTATCGTATATTTGATAGACAAGTTTATTTCTCAAGTTTTTTTTTATTGGAATAATTTGGGAATAGTTTGGGAAAATTTAGGAAAACATTTTTATAATTTAAGAAATAATAATTTATTTATAATTAATGAAAATTAATCGTGTGTATAGTTTGCAGAAATGTGTAACATTGGGAATAGTTTGGGAAAATTTAGGAAAACATTCTTATAATTTAGGAAATAATAATTTATTTATAATTAATGAAAATTAATCGTGTGTATAGTTTGCAGAAATATATAACATTTCTCGTTTTTTTTATTGCAAAAATTTGGGAACAATTTGAGAAAGTTTAGAAAAACAGTCTCATAATTTGGAAAATAATAATTATTATATAAATAATAATTATTACATAAATTTAATAAAAATAAAAATTAATCACTATTGTGCGGTATCATTTTCTATATTATCGACTGTACTTACCTTATTTTGACGTGGATTATAATTTACACAAAAATCCAGGTAATCCTGTTACTTCCAATTATAGTAAATCAAAAATAGTTAGTCAATATAAGCAAAAATTAATACTTTTGCTCATATTGACAATTTATTTTTCATAAAATTAATCTATTTTCAAATTTAAGGTTATAATTTGGAAAAATAACAGATAAACTTATTAACCTAACCTAACATTGTCATAAAAATAATATTTAATTAAAATAATTATTTTTACTGACTTTATTTTTCATTTTATATAATTGTAAATAACGTTGTAAATAACAATTCAAAAAGTCTTCCTGAAGAATCATTATCTCCCCATGTATCTGCTAAGAACAATTATTAAATCTATTAAATCCATTTACAATGACAATAATTACAATAATAGAAAATCTAGTACTAAAAATTAGACATTATATTTTATAGAAATTTTAAAGAGAGAGAGAATGATATTTATTAATAATAAATTAGAGAAGAAGAAGAGGAGGGAATCGATAATATGAATGGTAGAATGATGTGACATTCAGGTTTTGTTGAGATGAAGGAGATTCCTGAAGTTGATCTGATAACTAGCAAAAGAGAAAAATCCATAAGAACTTCAACAGAAATCTGGAGCTAAAATTATTCATTTTATAATTCTTGGATCAATAACTTTAATCAATATACAAATAGTACTAGAATTTTTTATGTAGTAGTTTTTATCTTTTTTGAAATACATAATATGTGTTAATTATAATATTACAGATTATATAAATAAATTATACATTAATATAAAAAAGCTGTTTTCTATGGAATTCTTATTTTTTATTTTGATGAACCAGATTCGGTTATAATTTTACATTAAATATGTTTAGTCAAACTAAAAATACTATAATTAATTAAGATGTAAATAAATAATACATATAGTGCTTGCCATTTCAAAAAGTATCGTAATCCATACAAGTTTGGGAAGCTCTGTTTTAGAACAATATAGTGCACAAATACATACACGCATGCACGCACGCACAGAGTTGTAATTCAATTATAATTTAAAACATTAGCTTGCACTACATTTATAAATATTTATGTAAAGCAGCCTTTTAAAATGCACTAATCCAGTGTAGTACGAGTGATTAAATTCATCATTAGAAAACTTTCTAAGATTATTCTGGATATATATCAAAAATATATAAAAATATATTGTTCAGTAAGTATATTATGTATATAAATATTGTCTGATATAATTGGGAATTTTTTATTGAAATATGCATTTATTCTTAAGGTGAATTTAATACAGTGACACGAAACAAATTTTTTATTGCACTCATAGCGCTACGTAAATAGTCGCAATCAGTGCAATTACCGTTGTCTCATCGCATGCTTCGATATTTGATTTCATATCGTTACAATCATTCAGCCGTCGTCCTGAAGGTTTTCGACAGTAGTCAATGAAGTGACCAAGAATGTGTTCGATGACACCTATCAATCTGAAAATAATAGAAACTTTTATATAATATAAACATATAAATTTTCAAATAAACAAATAAAACAACATAATAAACAATATCTATATATGTATATTTTATTAAATATACTGTTTTACAAAATTTAGTGTAACTGGAATATCTAGTAACTTGCATTGTAAGCCAAATTTCTTGCGATGTGTTCTTGTATCCAAATTAATAAAAATATGGACGAGTTATTTCAGTAACTGTTCCTGGACAATTTTTTTGTCAGCATTTAATATTGTACAATAATAATACAATAATTCATTGAATAAGACGGCGTTTAAGTATTGCAAGACGCCGTCTTCTTTAGTATTGATTGTTTTAATATTTGTTTCAAAGTATGCAATATCTCTTGATAATGATGATACACATTTCAGATTATTATTATATAATATTTAGATGATCTAATTGCACTTGGCTCGGAACAAGTCGGTTCGGAACAACAAAAAAGATTTTTCCATATCAATTGTAATTGAGTCTTGTAATTGAGTCTTCTGCAATCAATGTGTGTGATTTGATAAACGCAAATGTAGGGTCTCTTTTACAATAGGATAAAAATTCATTTAAAAGAATAATCTATTCACAAAGTACTTCTACAGTTGGACCCATTTTCATAAGTTTGCATACAAATTTTAATGCATGATTAGTTGATGATAACTGTATAGAAATATGATATTGAGAATTATAAAACGCATCAAATTGTAATAAATGAATGATAGCATCAAACCCACAAGTTTTTTGAAGATCTACAATAATATTATTTACTTTCATAATTCCTAATTTTAGACCATTCTTCAAAAGAAAACCTTTTTTTCCTCCATTATCAAGTCTTTCGTTGAGAAATCGTATTTGTAGATGTGATTGAAAATAAAAACCTACTTTTGTAGATTTGTTCTTATATTTTGAATTCAAATTTTCATTGTCACTATTAGGAAGTTTAATTGATATTTTTTCTTCATCTGATAATTTCATAATCGATTAATGGTGTACTCGTGAAAATAGATTTTGGCATTGATAATTCAGCAGTCAATATGGATTCGTTTTTTTATAAGTTTATTTTGCTCATAATTTGTAGAAAAGCCATGAGTATTAATGTTCTGTGGAATACAAAAGAGATTTTGATATGCAATAATATCTGCATTATTGTCATTTTCAAAATAATGAAGAGAGTAATGAAGAGAGAAACATCTACAAAAAAATTATTTTCATTAACAAATCCTTTCATCACTCTTCAAATCAGAATCATTCATTTGTGTGCCCTTTCATGCAATAAATTTATCGAATCAAAATAATTATACGTGACTTTTGCAATAAGAATTTTGTTTCTTCATCTGCTATAATTTGGAGTTAATATCGGTTTTTATATTAAAAATGCTGATTCAATAGCAAACATGGAAGTGGTACAGATATTTGGGAAGAAAATTCTGAATGTTGATCTGATGAATGTGCTATTGATTTTTTCAAAATGAGTGAGTTGATTTTTCACTTAACATACGAAGCTTGAAAAAATGTTTGCAGTCCAGAGGTTTGGAATTTTTCGATAACAATTGGAGTGGGATTTTGCAAGAAAATACCTAATTCACTATCAAATAAGCATGGAACTGATATAGATTTTTAAGAAAAAAATCCTGGTTCGTCAAATGAACACAAAGATGTAACAGCTTTTCGCGTGATTGATTCTGATTCTTCAGCAGATGAATGTAGAGCAGATTCTTGCGAGGCTAATCCTAATTCTTTCTCTAATGTATGTGCAGTTGGTATCAGCTGCTTATGATTATGATTAAAATGTTTCAATTTTGCTGCTACCTCATTAGTGTCAGAACATAAGTCATTAATATGTTCTTTCAAAAATCGATTTGCAGAACATGGTAAAGTAATACCTTCAAAAATTCTTTTCTTCATTTTAGCAAAAAATCCTTCCTAAGACGCTATCGACGCATGCGTTTGTCTACCGGAGAAAATTGCTACAGTTCATATGGGAAACTCTAGCAATTCGTTCAAGTGGCTGCATGAATTCCGGAAAATAAAAATCGTTTACAATTTTACACTCCATTTTTTGCTTATTAGAAAGTGAGGAAATCAAAATAAGTCTTTTGATCCATGACAGGTGAGGAAATCGAAATAAGTCTTTTGATGAATGACAATTAAATTTTCATCATCTTTTCGTTCACTGAATTCAAAGTATTTTCAATTTCTTTATTAATTTCGACGTTCTCTTTCGGTGTCTCCAATTTGTCGATAATTTGTCGTTCAGACATATTCCTCTAGAAGGCGTCTGGGCTACAATAAAAAACGTAAAACTTCTTTGCTCCAATATCGTGGATAAAATTGCTGCATCGAATGTCTTTTAACATATTATAGATGATCATTATCATATCCATTTTTTCATCTGATTTAATATCGAGATCTTTGTTATACTCTATCTTTACTCGTTTGTAAATATCACATTTTTGTATCATATACATTTTGTACGAAGGTTCATTCTTCAAATTCCATTTTTTCCGCAAGTAATTTTTGTCGATATCCTGCGACTCTTTTTCATTTTAATTATTTTTCGTTTAATTATTTTTTTTTGAGACCATTCAATGGTTTCTTAACTTCTTCATGATAATCATTATGAGTAATCATTATCTCGTGTTCTGATTATTAAATATAATTTTCCATTGACTGAATTTTTGTCGGCAACATCAACAATTTTGTTAGTGCATTTCTTACTTTTACATAATTCTTTGAACTTTAAATAGAAATCAGAAGAAGATCATTATTATTTACATCTTTACGTTCCATGCGTACGTATGACCATTTACCCAGAAAAGCACATGGGAATTTATATATATTTCAAAATGCTTTTACGATTACATTTGGCCAAACCCATGATTTTAATTTTTTTTATTTAGAAGTCTCATCGAATTTTATCCGTTCCCATTCAGTGGGTGAAAAAACTAGAGGAAAAAAAGCAGCATCATCGTCTTCATTCTCGTCATTGTGATAAGATGATTTGATCAACTCAGAATCCTTTGATGATTCCTCGATAGTATCATCTTCGGTATTGAACATTGGAGATTGGATATTTATATCCAAATTCTGACGGTTATTTCAAGATTCTTATTTTTATTTTCTTTTGTGTATAAACTTCCCTCTTCCATTCAATTCTTTGCTTATGCCTTTCCAAACTTTTGCAGAATTCGGAGGAAAATTGTTGGTATTCAAGTATTGCATATATTTTTGAAATAGCAGAATTGTTTCTTGATTAGAAACATTACAAGGCCGTCCTATCCATCCCATCTAAAAAAATAAAAAAAAATATCATATATTACTTTCAACATTTATTACAGATCCATCATAAAAAAATAACTTTAAATTAAATGAGTCCAGATTACTATCCTCTAGATAACATAGCAAATATATGATAAATAGAAATTTGTCATGAACAGCTATCAATTACAGGATTTAATTACTTTTTTTATCGAAAACTCATTTTTACGATAATACATTTAATATGTTTTGTACATCTCAGAACAGTCAATAATGAAACTTAATAATACTATACGCAAGAGAAAAATCGAATGAATAGAAAGAATTGTGCGTTGCGAGCAAGTGGAACACAGTCATTGTTTTAATAATATAGTCTTATTCTATATGGCGCAAAGAGATTACATTGTCAAAAGTATTGTTAGAACACATGCGTTTATTGCGAAATGTTATGATTATAATAGTTGTATTTCACATTGACAAATTTCTGGAAACATTTCCTTGATCATATAAGCATAACCAGAATAATCTAGCATACGAAGAAAGTTTTCTAATTGTGAATTCAATCATTCATACTACACTGGATTAGTGCATCTTAAATGCTGCTTTACGTATAATAAATATTTATAAATGCAGTGCAAGCTGACGTTTTAAGTTATAGTTGAATTACAACTCTGTGCGTGCGTGCGTGCGTGCGTGCGTGCGTGCGTGCGTGCGTGCGCACAGAGATGTAATTCAACTATAACAAAAAACGTCAGCTTGCACTGCATTTATAAATATTTATTATACGTAAAG
>Ga0157363_1002790_pt1 | contig 15528 bp, 9 predicted proteins | sample AttsexASBM1_FD_111477 | JGI IMG/M metagenome (GOLD analysis project Ga0157363, IMG submission 111477) | Fungus gardens microbial communities from leaf cutter ant in Ribeirão Preto, State of São Paulo, Brazil - Atta sexdens ASBM1 | ecosystem: Host-associated > Fungi > Mycelium > Unclassified ...
AATAGTTTATTTATGTATACATTAATAAACTATTATATGTTAATTATATGTATAAAACTTATATAGTTTTCACCTTTATTATTGCTACCATTATAATATCTTTTTTCTGAGACTATCTTATGCAAAAATCCTAAATTATCCCAGCAAACATCAATTACAATAACAACTCTATTATTTATAATTTCCCATTCAACAATATGACTATAATATAACACATAATTATATAATATATTATTGAGTAGGAAATTATACAATTAGATTACTAGTACTTAGTGTTTGCTAGGATTCTTTGTGCTACTCAAGCTTGTTTGCAATAACGTTCTGTAAATTTTTTTAAGAACTGATCGCACGATGCTCATTATTTTCCTCGTCAATTGATATGTATCAACACATGCTAATATATTTCTCAAATAAAAAAAAAAAGAAATTTTCGGATGCATGATAATCAAACGAGACGACGCACGTTACGCTAGTCGGGAATTAATCTCTCGATAATCCTCTTTGAAAAAACATAAAATGCAACGTACACTCTATGTTCTGCAGATTCGATTTTTTCCGAGCACGTACGCGCTTACATCGAGAAGCAAAGTTTGCTTAATCGCCTCCTCCTTCCCCCGCGCTTTAATTTCACAGGGAGCGAATCGTGCGCGATTCAGGAATCTCGTTAGCATTTCCATAATGCCATCGAATTATCAACACCTATATGCTCTCGCAACTATCTCCCAGGGCTCTCCTCCATCGCGTTGGGCCTCTTTCCCCCTTCCCGCCCATCCGTGGCCGTGTGTGCCCTACGTACAAGAGATCTCCTCAGTGTCGAGGCACGCGGCATGATACATAAATAATGCATAGGCACCGCGTCTCGTGCCTATCCCGGTCTGTAATTTGATTGCGGAGGCGTCGATTCAAAAGTTTGGCGCCCACCTTCCCACACGGACGCGACTATAATGGCACATATACGCAAACGCAAGCGAACGCAACGGATGGAAGAGGAACACACGGTGAGAAAGCGCGGAAAGAGGACACGGAGCTGCGCCAGGTTGCAGCGGGGGCGGCAGAACGGGGATGAGGAGGAAGAAAGGGGCGAAAAGGGGCAGATACTCTCGTGGAGATGCTGTATCGTCTAAGACAATCACACTATTGTTGCCAGCCACATGCAATTAGCGATACCATCTAGCAGTCTTGTTCATTTATTATCGATTCCACACCGCGACTCGTCGGGCCCTACCCCGCTGTCCTTTAAATGACAATCATATCGACAATTGCTCCGAGGGATGACGGAGCTCCTGACATGCAACTGATTGCGCGATTTCGAATTGTATATCTCGAATTTAACGGTATTTACATTGTGTCAGACATTTTAATTTGTAATTATATAATATACGTCACGAGAGTTGCAAAGATATCATAACGATTTCCGTTATGATAATGGCTAAAGTCCACCAGTGCATAGAATACTCAATTCGCTACTGACGAATAAAGGGATCCATAAAGATCCGGTTTTGCTGACGTATCTAAAAATTTAACTAAATGTAATGTTTAGCTGAAAATGATTTTATTAAACTATCAAAATAATTATGTAGAATTATGTAAAACGCTCCAATTGGTTACTAGAATATTCAAATTGCATTCATTATGCTTAAGTTTCCTACTTAAAAATTTGTTTTCGTTTTGCTGTCCAATCTATTTTCAGATCTATATTTAGCTAAATTTTACTTTAGAGAAACTGTTCTTTCCGTGTGTGATATTAGACAGGAAGTACTATTCTATGCGCAAGATGCTATGTATTTACTAAACGTTTCATGAACTTTAATGTTTAATGAATTTTCTCACGATGACTAATTTGATATCTGAGTATTTGCTCCATGTTTGAAAGGCTGTTAGTTGTTTATAAAATCGGTCTGCCTTGAGGAATTTCGCAGAAGGAATTGTCCTAAACGTCTTGCGGACCATACGTCGCGAAAGGTAACGTCTCGCGGCGCCATGCGAGACTTCCTTCCTGCCAGGTTCGCTCATCAGCAATGTCAGTCACACCCAGGCGATATTTCAGAGACGTTGATCGCCTCGAGCGCCCGTACTCGGTCGTAGGTGCGTTTTGTTTATGGCGGTCCTAACTCGGTCCTCCACCGAGTTAGGTACACACACGGCGCACATCGCGGATTCGTGATTAATTGACGGCCTTCCAGGTAGCCAGTCGATACTGGCCGTGGCGATTACGCATCTTCCGCCGCGCCGTTGGCACCAACCATTGTTCCATGATTAATCATCCATTTGTAAGTCATCGTTTTTTTCGCGGTAAAGAGCGTCATTTCAATGTGTCCTGTGTCTTTTGCGTTTCGCATCGTCGATCGATCGTTCTTTCGTCTGATTTGCACGCGAGCGAACACGCCTGTGAAGACATTAAAGTGAGACATTTGAATATGTGGCACGTGCCATAAGATTTTATTACAATTATTTTTTTCGGTATTTAAAATATTACACAAAAAGAACGGTTTTGTTAAAGTATCTAAAAATTTAGATACGTACCTGAAAATAATTAATTTTATTGACTAACAAAATAATTATATTAAATGCTTAATCTAATTGCTAGAATGTCAAAACTTTTTGTTTATCATTGTTTGAATTTCTTACATATATAATTATTATTCAGCAAAATTATTCTCAAGTCTGCTATCTACTTAAATATATATGTATTTAAATATATATAGATATGTTTTGCTATTACAAAATCGTTCTTTTTGTAATAACAATAAATTATATTTCTGTCGTTCTTTCCATTTTATAGAAAGTCGATTCAATTTAATTTGGTTATATAATTATAATTAGTTTTATTATTTTATACTCTTATATTTGTAAATACTGTTTGTCTCTTTTAATTTTACCACGAAATATGTTATTTCCTCAATTCTGAAATCGTTTAGAGCCTCGCTATCTCGACATATTATCGCCTAATTAATGGTCTATTACTAGTCCGTTGTGTCTGCAGGATGTCTGATTATCGTTATCATTAACGATATGATTTTCTGTTATCATCAGGATGTGAAACTGAAACTAAAATAAATATCATTATCATCTGAAAAAAAATTCGAGACGATGTTCTGTTATTCTTTTACTCTGCTTATACAGAGGAAACATATGGTACGTATTTTCATAGCGAAGCTATTCGTTCTGATGGGATCAAAGTATATATTTTCATAATTTTACACGACAATTTTTTCGTTAATTGTAAAGCTAGATAATGAGAATATTACTGAATGACATCGAAGGATTGACCATTGAATGGTAATTCATAAATTAGTGCGCAATTTGTGTCCGGCAATTCATCGATGTCGTTTTATCATTGTCGATATTCGATCGCGTGTCGACGACGAGCGTTTCCGTGTAATGTGACATCATGGAAATCAAAGATTCAAGGCGTCCCCGTCATAACCATTTACCGTTGACACTGTCTGCATCGTTCAACCGTTGTCACTACACGCGCTGCATACGCGATCGAATGCAGTCTCGAGACGGCTGCAGTCGAACGACGAGACTCATCAGAAGCCGGAAGTCTGCGGCGACGCAGAGAGTAATGTATTAATGTCGCGCTGACAGTCAATATCGCGCGGCATTGTTAATCGATCATGGATTTTCGTCAGATTTCCTCGCTCGCTCAGTGATCACGCGCAAAGGAAGTCACGATAAAACGTCTCCCGAGTAAAGCAGCTGTATAGAATACCAATCGATGCTGGCAATGAGCACAATTAGTAGCGCGCATCACATTAAATTTCGTGAGGAATTCCAATAATTTTCTCTGCTACATAAGCAAACGTTTTGTTACGACAACTGTTTTGACTCTTATTTTCAATCGTAAATGAGTTCTACGCGAAAAGAACATTTTGCTGAAGTAATAGAAGTAATAGAAGTAATAGAAGTAATAGAAAATTTAGGTTAGGTTCTGAAATTGAAAATCATAGATCTGAATAAATAATTTTATTGGATTATCAAAATAATTATGTAGGATATTTAAACCGATTGTTATCTTTGCTCTCAACATGTTTGAATTTTCTAATAATTATTTTAATAGTGCAAAATTAGTTTTAGAGTGATATCTTAAAATTAAAATAGTTAAAATTTTTAATATTTCAGTAAAATAAAACCTTATTTTACATGTAAAATAATTGAATAAAAGAGAATTTGAATAAAAGAAAAGTTTAGGATTAATTAAAGATTATAATAACTTTTAATGAATTTAGCGTCGATAAACGTATTTGTGTAAATAATTCGTGATTTATGATGATTTCGTGATTGATGATTTTTAGATTAGAAGAAAATGAATTCTCATCGTGTAATTTACAAGCATAATTAATTTCAGAAAAATTAATTGCGTGATTCTAATGTTCCCTCCTTTCCACGAGAATTACTCCGATTTCTCTGCTATATAGCTCTGTCAGCTCGTCAAATTAATCACAGTCTATCTCCTCGGTTCTGGCATTTATTTTTTCCCGTGGCTTTGCCTATCCAGGCACGGATCGCATTTTTGGGTCCCCTCGGAAACGCGCCGATCAGAGAAATTTCGCGAATTCCAATAAAACCGAGACGGCCGTGTCGGCAACACGTGTCCGCGCTCCTCCACGAAATGCGAAAAATGTCTCAGCTTGCTGACTCGACTTGCTAAATCTATTCGTCCGATCTCGACGTTCATTCCTGTCGGTCCGTCGGGTTTAATCGTCGTCTCAGACTTTTGCTTACGGGCCCCGAATAGTTATCAACCCATAGGATAAAATTTAGCACCAATGACGCTGACATTTATAACGCGATATAATTACGTCCATGACAAAAATTACGAATATCTTGCTAGACTATAATTAAATATACTAGATTAATTTAAACACGTTATACTTGTATAAAAAAAAATGATTTTGTTGAATTATTTAAAAATTCGAATACAGATTTGAAAATATTTTTGTTAGATTATCAAAATAATTATGTAGGAAACTCAACAAGATGAAAAGTGTTGCAAAAAGTTTTGACATTCTAGCAATCAAAGTATCCTACATAAATATTTTGATAGCCCAGCAAAATTATTTTTCCATATGTTCCTATCTATATAAATTTTTAGATACTTCAGTAAAACCGTTTTTTTTACATATCAATAAAAATAAAAATAAAAATTATCAAGATATGCAATTATTGAAATCACAATTAGAGATACATACAATTAATGTTTGTGCCTTCTACAAAATTTCCGAACAAATTTATTATTTTTTTATGTTTTTATAACCTTCTTTTTCCATTTCTAAATACAGTTGTCTCATTGAACATTGCGGTTGGCCTCAACCATATTAAGACAAGATTAAGACGAAACAGTTTTCAATGAGCGCGTATCTATCGCGTCGAAAATATCTGACACCTGACTAATGCGTTAAAGACTGAGATTTTACCTTCGTATATTCGCACGATTCACGAGACTTCGAAGGGAGTTGCGGGGAGGGAAGAAAGGATGCTGCTGCGTGGACCAGACCTCTCTCTTTCTCGGGGTTAACCATGAGCATGTCGTTGGCGCAGTATGATGCCGATCCTATCTGAAGCGGCTAATATAGTTGTCGTGAATATCTTAAGGTTGGGCACGCATTCCACGGGGTTTCTTTTCGAGGATCACTGCGGGGCGCCCATTCGATCTGGCGAAAGCATCTGCTAATTCGGAATCATGAGAATTTGATTGGCCTTCTCTCAGTAGATACGCGCCAACGCGCCCTTATCATTCCTGTAAGCGTCACCGGAATTAATTCAATATTAAGCAATGTTTCCACCATTACTCGCTTGTCACGGGAACGGAATGAAAAATTATCATCGAAGGAAATGTGTACGTCTTACAGGAAGAAAAAGTGTCGCGTCAGAGGTAATATCTCTAAATAATCATTCCATCATTTTCATAAACTGATTTTTGTATAAATCATATTGCATTAACGGACAATGCTTCACATTTTTTATACTGCCATGAGAAGATGAATCCGTAAGAAAAATTATCTATTTTCAAATAAGCTGTAAGAAGGTAATTAATAATCAAAAACGGTAAATTTCTTATGAATTATAATATGAAATCTATTTTTATTCCATACAGCTAAAAAGAATTTTAACTAAGTGATATTCAGATGTATGATCTTTTCACAATTTTTGAATACGAAAAGAGAAATATACATGAAATGAACAGTTTTGCTAAAGTATCTAAAAATTTAGTTAAATACAAATTTGAAAATAATTTTGTTATGTGAACCATCATAACAATATGTATATTAAAAAAAAAATTATTTTTGAAAAAATGGAATTTAACTTGAAATTAGGAATATCTCGATTCTCTAACTCATAAAGAAATAATTGTGTAGAATGCTTAAGTGATGTTAACAATGCTGTGTAAAAGTTTTAACATTCTATAACTAAAAAGAGAAGTGTCTTATCTAATATATATATATATAATTTTGATACTCCAAATAAAATTATTTTTAAATCTGTATCTGTGACTAAATTTTCAGATACTTCAACAAAATTCTTTTAATAGAATAAAAAAAAATATATAATCCTCTGTTTTTTTTTTACAATTTTAATTTGAATAAAAACAAGTCATTCAGTTTTTATCTCAATTATGTCTGCCATTCTTTCGCCTAAGAACATGATCTGCTCGCTGGTAATCCCAGCGAGCGACTAACAGCCGATTCATCACTGACCGGCGTAATCCGCGACGAAGCGGCGTGCAAATCGATTAGGCTAAAAGATCGCGAGATTACGCGGCGTATTCCACGGCAACTTTGTTACATCGACACTGGCGACAAGAAATAATCGGCCGCTTCCCGTTGCGCGCGCGCTCTCGCTCGCTTGCTCTTCGCATAATGTGCCGTGAGATAAACGCTCGGACGCGTTCCGCTCTCCGTTCCGGATGCTGCAAACTGGACACGTTCCCCCTTTCTTGGTGGTGGCGGGAGGGACGAGACGCACCGTCCTTCGGCGAATTAGCATGTAAATCCGCGGTATTAAGACGTCGGTGGTAACGCGGGATGATGAAACGCTCCGTCCCGGCATTGTTAATCAAGGAATTAGCATATGAAATCTGTATTATATACGGTGGACCTCATGGTATCAGCCGGCCGTGTGGGATGCGCCAGGTAACCCTCTCAGGAACGCGCACTCTCAACGCCGGACTATGATATCGCGAAGCCCCGCGTATTCTCTCAGTGCAACTTATTTGATTCATTTCTTAAAAAACTGGAATATTTTTGTGCATTTTTAAGCGAGAACCACAACGTAAGAAATACAGCATGTATGCCTTGAAATCTAAAAGACAGGGAAAGAAAGAAATAATTTACTTTTAAAAAATAATCACACAACAATATTCTTGAAATATTTTTCTATATTTTAACAAACGGTGGTATAAATATAAAAACATAATCTAGATTTAATAATATCGAATGTTAAGTTCGTATTTAATTTCTTGGCAATGCAATGACAATGCAGCGTCTCTGGAAGAGAATGGACCATCGAGAAATTATACGTATTAGTAGAAATTCTCAGTTTACGATCGCCACCAGACACTCCGTCAGTGGTTCTTCTGCACGGTGGCTGTGTCGCACACGTGGACATACCAAAAGAGGGCCGTGTGGGCCCGAATGTGAACGGATAGATCCACGTAGCGCACAGCGCATCCCAACATATATCGCGGGCCACGAATGTACGGAGTGTACATAATAAATAAGGGAGACTTTATCAGATCCCACGCAGACCCCTGCGGCTACCATGCGGCATTATAATGCCCATAAGCTGATTAGCCGCTTGAATTTGTCCACGTTCTTATAATTGGCTCAATAAGCAGGTTGCCCGATTAACGGTCCCTCTCTCTTCCGTCGTTTCTTTGTATATTTATACGCATTTTCCCCGCCTTGCTCGTTTTGGACGAGCCTTAGGTCTCTGTATTACCGTAGATATATGGTATACCGCGAGTGTACCCCGCGCCGTCCGGATAGCAAATGCCCTCGGACAAACGCGAGGAAATATGGGTGGCGTAACTGTGGCCGCGTGAAAAATCTCCGTAAGCGACGGCCTCTTTATATACCACGGTCGTAAAGGCATTAATGTTGGGGTATTTTTTAGATTTACGACGTGCCACTGTATATATTAATCGCGTTTACCTTCGCATTTATTATCATCGCGCGCGCGCGTAGCGTGATATATTTTGAAATCTTTAATCATGAAAATTAGCAGACATCTTCTGTCTTCTTCGATAATATTATTTTTATATTAATAAGAATTATACGAAGATTGAAATATTATTTTCATATAATAATGATTATACGAATATAATAATTATACTGGAAACTGGAAGAAGACATTTTTCTGCAATCTTAATTTCATTTATAATTTTAATTAGTTGCAGGATAATCTTAATAAAGTTGAATTAGATCGTTGAATCAAATAAATAAAGAAAGATTAAATATGGTCGAGACTAGATTTTAATCGGCGTCTAATAATAATATTTATATATAAATTTTAAATACATTTTTCAATTATAACTTGTGCGCCGATTAATGTCGGAAATGCAATCATAAATTGAAACTAAAATAATAATATTACAAATTTCGTCAGTTTATTTTCGTCTGTAATTATATTTTCTCCCTTTGCCCAAGTCTTTTTATTGTCTTATAAGTTTCCGAAAAATATGGAAAAGTCCACAAGGTTACTTTACAACATCTTGATTATATTAGTAAATAATTCTATTTCGTTCGCTCGCTCATATTATCATTGCAACGTGATTTCCTGATGTTTTCTGTTCTTGATTTTTTTCAAAAAATTGAAACCGGAAATTTACTGGATGTTTTATTAAACATTTTAGAATTAAAAAATCTTTTGATCCCTGCTAATAAGCATTTTAAAATACTAAGAAAAATTTATTATGAAAAATAGAATAATACTTTACATACTGAATTTTCAATTTAATGTATTATTATATTCAATGTATTATTATTGTATCTGTATTGTCGCCGCTAATACATCTAAGATATTCACGAACATCATGGTGTGCAAGCACCCTTAAGCCATATTTATTCAACGGCGGTCCCGAAAACCCCAGGAGGGAACAAAACGTGCAACAAATAGGAGTTAATCGGCCGGCTACATCGATACTAAACGCGCGGTTCATTGTGTGGAGGCAAACGCCTGCTCGATATAATTGGTCTCTAATTAGAGTCCGGCAAAAAGTAAACTCATCGCTCGTTCGCTCCACGAGCTCTTCCACTCCTCTCTCTACTGTTCCCTTGCTCCCCTTAGATCCTTACTTTGCTCTCCTCTCCTTTATTCACGTCGTATAAAATCCTCCTCTTTGTCCTCCTACTTCTCTGTTCATGAAGCTTCGCCTTCTGCAACTCTTCGTTATCTCTTCGAAAGGTTCCATTCCTACAACGTTCTTTCAACTTCAATTGAACTCGACATCTAACCAATCATGCAATAATTATGATATCTTTAACGATATAACAGTAATAAGAATACTATATCAAACGGAAAAGATTTGATTACGAAACATTGCAGCTTCTAATGTTCAAGATTCATTAAAAAGATATCAATGGATATAGAAAAACATTAATCACATAAGTAAATATTCCAGTATGATTAAAATTTCCATTCAGGAAAAAGGAAAAGGAATGGCGTCCGTGATCTCGGAATGAATATATCTTAAGACTCTGTGATGAGACTCTACGCCATTGCTCAGGGTACCTGTCAGCGCGTCAGGAGGCGCTTGCGAGCCGTTTAACGCTTTACACATCGTCGACGGAGCGACGACGACTCAACTAGCCCGCGCTGCGCGATGGAGATTGATTTGCCTTTGTTGGCAATTAGCCCACGTCCATTAGTCAGCCGCTGACTTTTCAATCGACCGCCAAAACGAACGAACGGGAGGGATCGTTACGGAGCCGCCAGCCTCGTCATCGCTGAACAAATGGATTTTCTTCACGGGCCTCTTCGCCCTTTAATCCTCCCCCTCGCGCCGCGATATGACGCGACGGGCGATAGCGACGTGTTTACGCGTCAAAAAATCCACCAACATAGTGGTTAATTAGAGGAACGCCGTTCCTCAGGCAAGGAATGAGAGTGTTCGTCTGTAAAAAGATGCATCGTTACGAGAGGGCCGCTGAAGACGATTATGCGAACGGTAAATAGTGACAAAGAGTATCTCGGATTTTTTTTCACAATATACGTGATATGATCAAACATTCCGATCTCGGCGAGACAGTTCCACTTTCAGAGTGAATCCCTCAATTTTTTTTTTATTTCTATATGGAACTGTAGAACTGTAGAAAAATGCTACTGGAACTCATTAGTCATTAGTTCTTTCATAACAGAATGTCACACTTTACAGATCCACTTTTGGATAACAGTGAAGTTAGCACGACATTCTATTAACATAAAAGAAATATGCACTCCTCGCCCTAATGAAGTGAAACAAGATCACGAAATGTTGACTTGAATGGATTACAATATGGCGATAACCTTTTGATATCTCTGAAAAAAATACTCGCAAAAGTCACAAAAATATTTACACAAATTAATAAATAATTCTTATATATATTTTTAATATCTTTAGAAAATACTTATCCAGTGCCCATAATATCTCAAAAAAAAAGAAATACGCAATAGTACATAAATAATCCAATCATGTGTAATAAGGTTAATGTTATTTCTCCGCTTCCTTGACAATTTTCTCTTTTCGAATTAAGCTCATGTATCATTCCAAGCTTTAATTACATCATAATCGCTAGGCATCGACGGAATTTCCAGTTTATTGGATGATCGAGTCGTGTTATTTATCGAAACGCGAGAACGCCATTATTATCCTCAAATATTTGAACTTAGTAAATCCGCATAATTTTTTCTCTTTATTCATCTCTTTCTTCGTCTCGGATGTTCCCTTTGGACCATGTCGTACTTTTTTTCGGCGACCAATTAGACTATGATTTACAACGATCGTTTAGGTGAGCATTTAACGCTCGTAAAAGTCTTCCGCTACCGATAATTAGCGAGGTATTAAACTCATTAAAGCAGATGTCGCGCAATAAATTAATGATCAGCTTATCAAATAAATTATCAAATAAATTCCAATTTCGATATTTGATAATATCTCTCATTATGTAAACGAGCCATCCATTTATTCACGCTTTTACGTAAGGCAGCTTATAACTTATATATCTAATAAATATGATAATTACAATACAATTAATGTAATTATTTAAAGAATTATTCAAGGGAAGTCTAAGGAAGTCTAAAAAATATCAAGTTTTTTATAGAACAAGATAGAGCGGAGCTAGTTGAGAAAGTTGGAAAATGCAATATTTAAGTAACTAAAATACATATAAGGATGTCTATGCTTGTATAACATAACATATAAATGAAAATTACTGCCTGATTATAATAATTTATGCGGCTGTCAACAACCAAACATGTGTCTTTTCGTTTTTGTATATCAAAAATAAAATTATTAGGTGAATATTTTTTTTGATCTATGTGATAATTTAAACGACTAATAAAAGATATATTTTTTTTACATAAGTTGTTAATGTATTTTATTTTAATAGTCAAATTGCTATTTTATTTACGATTATTTACATAAAAATATTTTGGTCGACACCAGTATAGGTCTTGTTGGGCCAAATGTTCCAACTAATCGCATAAAACTCAGTTCTTAAATAAAATCTATTTTTATTGATGTTTTTTATTCAAAGTTAACAATTAAAAATATATTCTATGATTAATTTTTAATAAAAAGTAAAGTTTTTTTAATTTTTCTTAATTTTGCTAATTAAAATATTTGAAGAGAGAGTATTATAAATTATTATATTACATAATATAAAAACTTAAATAAAGATTTGATTAATACATATAATCCTTTCACGGACTCAACTTTACCTTTCGGGATTGCTTAACATGCTCCATGAGTTGGGTTTATCGAATCACTTTGTTTCTTATAATAATATAATAAAACAAACTATTTTTTTATTTATATATTAAGAAATATATTAAGAATTGATAAGTACTTAATTATTAACTAGATGAACATGCAACGTTTTAAAGCGAGTCTCATATTCTATCATTGCGTATGAAGATTTATAAAAATTTGAATAAAAAATATCATAATCAGCTCCACTCTATCCTACATATATAGAAATATTTTGCATATTTATATATTCAGAATGGAAATTTATAATGATTTTATTGCATTGACTGAAATGTCAGTGTATTTCCTTATCTATATAAAGAATCGATTCGTTGTACGTTTGAATCTCGCAAACAGTTAACTTGCAGTAAAAAGAGGCGCTCTTCACAGAGTAGAAATCTCGAAAAACGATTACAGCGGAAATCCACAATTTTAGACATGAGCTAGCAAGAAAGCTAACATTGTTGTTGTGCAGTTAATTGGAGCGATTTCGAAGTGAATTGTTAGAGCGCGGAGGTGTTGCCGGGTCGTAACCTCGAGGCTTTACAGAATATCGGGCTGAAGAAGGTGAATAGAGAGGGGGAAGACAAACAGACGCAGAGAAAGAGAGAGGATGGGTGAAGGGAAGAAAACGCGCAGGAACACGAAACGAAGAGAGCATCGAGAGGCGTCTCGAGGTGGCGGATGATCGGGAGAAGAATGGGAGAAGGAAGAGGAGAAGGAGGAGAAGAGAAAGCGAAAAAGAGCGAGAACGAGTATGGGTTAACGAGGGTGTGATTCATGGAGCCCCGGCGGCGCGGTTCCCCGTTCGCGGTTGAAAGGTGCTCATATCCCAAAATTATGTCCGGTCTGCACCTGCTGCATCCACGAACTTCCAGTTTCTTTGGTTATTGGTGTTATCTTCTAACAGTAGTCCAATGTGCAGCATATTTCTCATCCCCTCTTGATCATTCGTCATATCAAAGGTGATACCTAAGCGATATAATGAATTGATCGGTGACTTTAATGACTACTATCAGCACGTCCCGGTGTGTATGTTACGCATATAAGATATTTTGAATAGATATCTGTAATTATATTTGTTCAAGATGTTAATAATAATACTTTAATAAAAGATACTGACCAAGTATTCACATCCATTATAACATGTGTCTTAAAATGAAATTTTTAAAGATATAGACATTTATTTATACGTACATATGCTAAAAATGATGACTTCAAAATAATTTCAATCTGTTATGTTAGGCATTCGTCACATCTTGTTACTTACGTATATACTATTGTATAAATTTATTACTATTTTCAGTACGGACGGTAACACACTTTACATTTATTTAAATTTATTTAAAGTATTTAAATAAAATTTTTATCTCTCTCCACATAAACAATCTATTGAATATATAAAAATAATAGAGAAAATAACGATAAAATTAATTGTTCAAATTTGTTACTGCATGATACTATAAAAATGTAACATTACCATTACTGTTACAGACAAAAAAAATGATAATTTTTACAAAAAAAATAGTAAACTAAGAAAAAAATATAAGTTCGTTTTTAGCAAAATTGACATTTTACACAACCAAATATTTTATATATATAAAACAATAAAAATTTAGATGCTTCTACTTAATACATTTCAATTTTGTATTTGTAAATAATAAATAATAAATAATAAAAATATTTATTTACACCAAACAGTTTAATTGATTTTAACTAAACATTTTTGTTGGGGTAAATTTCAAATTTTTGTTTTTTTACAGTAAAACTTTAATTTACAGAACAAAACATTTTTTCTAGTGTAACATTAGGGGCCATGTTAACAATTTCGGTTAATTTTAGTCGAAGGTTAATCCATTAGAAATGGCCTGTCACATCTGTCGTTAAGCAAAATGACAAATGCGATAGATCAGTTTCAATAGACTAATCATCGATTAAAGTTAATGGGAGTTGGTCGAAATGGCCCCCATCATTACATTGTTTTGTTCTATAACAAACCAAACAAAAATATCAAACCGTTTTGATATAAACAAATATTTAAAACTGAAAAGAATATTAAACAAAAATAAATTTCTATTTCATCAATAAAATATTTGGTTGCTGTCAAAAAAATGCCTCAACTGAACAGTTTTATTGATGACTAAATCTTCTTTTCAGTGTATAAATGATTTATGTTTTTTTCTAATGTAACGCCTTACTTCCCAACCCTACTTATCTCATATTAAGAGGATGAAACATATTTTTTCCCAACATTTATTCATCTATTGTGGTTATAATAAAGATACAATAATATTTTTAAAAATCGCATTAACTTCTAAGTCAACAGAAATTTAAGCCAGATTAGTTTGGGACGTACTACAAGTTAAGTATTTGAATAGCCTTCTTAGGATACGGTTATCCTTGATTCTTCCGGTCAAATTTTCGACACGGATTTTTATGGAATCAAGCTGAGAGCCACTGCTTGGTATCCAAGTATTATTTAACTTGGTTAGGGAGCGACGGTGCGTGCGACTGATGGGTATGAGGTTGTAAAGGATCCCTTCGAGACATTAATATTACCAACGTAAGCACTGACTCTCGCTTGTAATCATGGTGCATCGTTGCACCGGCCGGCCCAGTCAATGTGTATGCAAGTCGACTTTAGGTGCGCACATGTACACACGGTGCTCGTTCGCCGCTGCTTTCACATGAACATCCCCTTCCCTCTCCATTCGTTCGTTCGTCCGCTCGCAAGTTCGATCGCACGAGAATCGTCTTCGCGTTGTTAACCGACGCTGATGCGCATCGAGCGCCCCTTAAATGACCGGTGTTTTCGCTTTAACGTCAATTTATCCAATTTATTCCGAGGTTACGTCGAATTAAGAGAAAACGGCGTAAACACCGAGACACTGCGACTGTCATGTCTGCCTCGGGCGGGGACGTACATAATTGAGGAAAGTCAGTCGATGGGCGACCCCAATCACCGATTACGTTATCTCTGTTCCTGTCGCATTTATACAATATAGGAGCAAAAATGAAAGATAATTGTTTCGAGCGATGACAAGGAAATCAGTTGTTCTCTCTGGTGATATCTAATTAGATTTGACTAACTGACATGAATAAAAAAATACTCTGAAATTTTCAATTTTTCTTTTAATATCAGATCTTATGAATAGAATTATCTTTTGCTAAAGTGTTTGAAAATTTATATTTGAAGAGAATTTTATTAGGCCATTAAAATATTTACATTAGCTCAAACTAGTTGCTAGAATATTAAAATTTTTGGCATTGCACATGTTTGAGCGTTCTAATTATTTTTATTACAATCCAACAAAATTATTTTTAGATTTGTATCTAGTTAAATTTTTAGATCTTTTAGCAAAATTATTTTTTTCTCTGCAGTTTTTGTTATTATAATACAATCGAGAGTAAAAATCGTTTTAATTTTTTAATTTAAAAGAACTAATTTTGCAAGGTAAAATCTAAAAATCATATTTTTCCAATCTTTTCCGTATTTCTATACAGAAAATTTATATTATATATAAATTTATATACATATTCAAACATATAAAATAAAAAATTCATGTAAATATATAATA
>Ga0157363_1002791_pt1 | contig 15528 bp, 16 predicted proteins | sample AttsexASBM1_FD_111477 | JGI IMG/M metagenome (GOLD analysis project Ga0157363, IMG submission 111477) | Fungus gardens microbial communities from leaf cutter ant in Ribeirão Preto, State of São Paulo, Brazil - Atta sexdens ASBM1 | ecosystem: Host-associated > Fungi > Mycelium > Unclassified ...
AAACATCGAGTTTCTTTTTGTATCTAGCTTTGTGTAAATGATTTAAAACTGTTTTGTAGTCGATGCCTAGTTCCTTGGCAATCTCCACAGTGCTCACATGCTTATCACGCTCGACTTTTACCATGATTTCATCGGACTTTTCAGTGATTGGTCGACCGGAGCGAAGTTCATCTTTCACATCGAAATTTCCAGCACGAAAGCGAGCGAACCATTTCCGTGCTGCTGATTTTGATAGAATGTCTTCACCGTAAATAGCGCAAATTTTTTCACAAATCTGTGCAGCATTCTTGCCTTTATCGTAGTGATACTGCAAAATGTAGCGAATTTTTTCCTTATTTATTTCCATTTTCAAAATAAAATAATTTGATCCACTTCACCGATTTCAATCTTTTTCGGCTCAAAACAAAGATTAAAATGTCACTTTTTAAATGCACGTCTAGTGTTGCCGATGCGATTAGTAGTTGCCGACTGTTGAACGTTTAATGCCGGATCTAGTGGGAAAAATGCCACGAACTTTTTCCCATATCCCTAATAAAATTTTTGAGACGACCTATCTCTGCTTCTATTTCTGCGTTAGCTACCGGCGGATTATTCGCGATCGTACCATTCTCGCACGAGGTTGATGGTTTATGCCATATTGAATTAGTGCGTGCGTTTACAAATAAATTACTCTCGTATGAAATTAACGAGGGTTCTCGTTGTTCTATCCTATTATCAGTTAGTAAACTGTGATCTAAATCCATAAATGGAATTACGCTCGATAACAATATAGATGAGATTTCGAATCGGATGCTATCGTTTGTATATCGCGGTTCTAACGCGACGCGTATATCTCGCACGGCTTCTTCGATAATCTGCAAACAGAGTTTACTTGGTTCTAGGACGCCCTAGGTACAGGCTCGCTGTATATTCGCGAAAGTATTGGAGCGCTACGCCTGCCGCGATTGTTTTCGTTTCCGGACATTTATTCATTTACAATGAATGCAATAAGGTTTTTCAGACTTACAAGTGATAAACTTAAAGTGATTAATCATATGTTGAGTCACCGTGTGGTAAGTCACGCCTCTCGGGTTACGCTGTTATCTGCATTCTGATCGACTGCTATACCGGGTGCTCGCTTTGAATGAGAATCTAGCTTCTTCCTTATTTTAACTGATCCATCTTATTTACAAGCTGTTGCTGTTATCGTCACCGCTCCCGGGACCTGGGTCAGGTATGTGTTTCTCACCGCTGCCACCAATTTATTGTGTTGTTTCACGGCACGATTCGGAGTTTTCACAGAAGACTTCGGGAGGAGGGGAGGGGTGATCGATTAGTAGACTTATAGTTTAAAATATAATATATTAAACTTTACACCTAACAATAGCGATTATTTTGTTACACTTCCACTTAACATTTTCCATGCGGTACTGTTACAAATTTGTTAAACGGGCAGAGTAACAAGTTTTTTTAAATTTCTGACCAACGACCGCGTCCGCAGTGGCGCTTATGTTCAGGATTTTTCGGGTCATCCTTGAGCATTCCGTGTTGGCCCATCAGCGTTCCGCGTATCGAGCGAGAACAGCTTCCGCGTCTTAAGTTTACAATTTATATTCGCTCAGGATTTCCTTTTATATTAATTATTTAAAAGTAACTTTGAATATATTTAATAAATCGGTTTCGGCAATCATTTATTTAATCGTTTATATTTATTCACATTCGTGGCGCAATTCACACTTGTGCAATTAGCATTCGTGATAAAATTTTTCTTTAAAGAGACAAGATTGCTCCAGAAGGTTGATGAGTTCTGTTATCTTCGTAGAAAATATGTAGTTTTGCGTGCAGGGCAATCATTGTCAATCGCGAGTCCAATCTTAGATAACGCTATCATGGGAAGTTATTTCATGCGTTTTATGATTTTTTAAGTGCAATGTGGCGCCTGTTTTCTTAAGAAATTTTTGATCAGTTTGGGACGACAAAGCTTGGATTTTTACTATTGTGTGCCTTCAGTGCATTTATAATGTATTTTGCAATCTTGTCACTTTTCGGGCCTGCATTAAGATTGTTATTCCTTCCAAATTGATTGGCGTTTACAAGTTTTCGCGGAGCTTGTCCAGTCTCTTTTTTCAGTTCTGTCAGACTGTTATCAGAGAACTTCACTCATAGACGCCAACCATCGCGACCTGGAATTGATTCTTTCGAAAAAAAAGAATCGTGGCAAAAAGAAAAAAATCTATAGGACGTAACAATACGTATGTATATGTCTGACAAACATTGATGCGACATATCCGATCTGAGTTCATATAGATAATATATATAGGCAGTGTATGAGATTTTCTTCATTCAATCGTTGGCTTCACTTATGAGCGTTAAGACATGAATCGAGTAAAAAAATATATACACCGAAAATCGAGCAAAAAGAGTCCCTTGCCACTAAGTCTATTATAAGAAATATTGTATAAAATTATTGTTTACGTTACTGGTCGCTTCTGACATCTGTGTCTGCATCTGTAAATTACTTGCGATATCATCGAGACTACTTTCGGATCTCGACACACTGCACTATTGTTTCGGAAACGAAACCGCTAAATAGCGGAGCATGATTCGTTATTCTGAAGCTTTTGTATTACTTTCGGTTCGTTCATCTTTTTATACTTTTGTATACTTTTGTATTTCGTCGTGAATGTACAATTTATCGACGAGATTTAGTTTTCGCCAGTTTGGTTTAATAAAGAATAAAGTCAGTGATCAGTTAATATATGTAATTGTTTATTCGTTTTCCTAAACCAAGAATTCATTTCCCATTCTATATACTTTTCACACGTTTAGTAGGAATATACGTATACTAGTGTGGTAGACGTTATTATTAAAAATAAAGACATTCTTACCATAAATTTTTTACATTTACAGAAGTATACATACATTCTCAGAAGTTGGATTCACTTCACGTTTTTGCTGCGATTATCGGAAAATTCGGTTCGTGTTGATTTGGCTGTTTGTCTGGTGGCTTACAGCTCATCTAAACAATTCGTTCGCCATTATTGGTTCTTCGAAGTTACCTGCAAAGTTTGAATTTCGAGATGAATCGAGCACATTTAAACAATTTGATGAAGGACTAACTTCAAGAAGAGACACAACGATATAACATTCCTCTTTGCAATGATCGACAAGTTATTAGAAGTGATCTTGTCACATCTCGAAGGAAATCCGTCGATGGACTATTATATAGATAGAATCAAGGATATCACTCAGAAAAAGGTATTTAGAACTAATAAAACAGAAAAATTCAAACAACAATTTCATAGAAATGATATCAAGGTCTCTTATTATAGTACAAACAAATTAAAAAAAATTTATCAAAGTACATAAAGATCCTTTGGACTTTTTCTCGAAGTTTAATCTTTATAAGATAATCTTTATAAGATAAATGCAATGACTGTGATACATCTTATGTGGGACAAATGGGGAGAAAGCTGAAAACTCGAATTTCAAAACATCGAAATCATATACGTTGGAACACCAGTTCTAAATCGGTAACAGATCATCAATCGCAATTGAGTAATTTATATTGGAATAATACTCAAATCTTGGAGAATCGATTTACAATAAACGCCTTATCTCAGAGCTGCTTAACATAAAAAACAGAATAACAATCTTAATCTACAGACGGATACAGAAGATCTTCATAAATCATACATTCCGATATAATACATTCCGAATAAACAATGCTTGACTTTGCATTGCAAGATTTATCGCAGTACAGTCGAATCCGTCGAGAACATTAGATGTTATTTTTTATTTTATTTTATACATTAGACATTACACACTTATAATTATAATATTAATTTTTTTACCGCTTTTTACATCGAAATTTGACGAAATTTTATACATGGTTTTTTTCAATTGTCGGACTATGAGATGAGTTTTTTTTACCAGAGAGACGTATTATGCTTGTTTTAAACAAAAATTTTAGATTTGATAACTTATAATGTTTCTATATTTCTTTATGTTCTTTCAAGAACAACGAAAAATTTTCGCAATTTCAACCAATCGCTTAACGAGCAATTTTCCGTTTTCTCTGTTTTAACACTCATCTAATTATAATGAAACAGTCGCTTTTTTAATTTTTGAATAATGTTTTTTACTGCGCCGAAAAAATTTTTTGTGTACATTTGAAGAGATCCTAAATATAAGGTCGAAACTATATATAATTGTATTCTAACGGTTTAACTTTCTACAGTTTTGATTTATTATTTCTATCTTTAATTATACTTATGTTAAACGAATAATGGAAATTTATTAACATTAAAAGTCCTGTTACTTCAAGTTTTTTATTATAATATGTATATGTATAATATAGTATATATGTAAATATAGTATGAATATGATATTTATTATATGTATAATACGTATTTATATTTTTTTATAATAAATATAAGTTTATAGTACATTAAGTACATAAGTTTATAGTACATTGTCTTTATGTATCCATGATTGTGCGAATTATCAAATCCCAATCATTTCAAGTAAATGTTCTCGCTCTTGATTTTGAGTGGCTCGATGTGTGCATTCAGTATATTCGATAACGATGAGAATAGTGGTAGTGGTTATTTCTTGAATCGCATATAAGAATGCTCTCTCGAGAATAAAATCTCGACCACATCCGCCTGCCACAGGTCATCGTATGTGTCCTAGGATGTGTCTTTGCGAAAAATTTCTTTTCACCGGAGAATGCAATTCATCAATTAACAGACGTTTCTCAGACATTGCGAATAATTATTCGGCACGATGCATGTCTCGAATCTTTCCAAGTTCGTTTAACATAACCTGCATATTATTTTGTAAGACTAAAATTCCTCTCGATTTCATTAGACGATCTTTCAAATCTCAAACACTCTGCTGCACATATCGTTTGTTTGCTGCATCAGCATCATCCACCGATAGTACTACTCGTCAAACAAAAACTTACGCGATTTTGTTTCAAAGTCGGCTGCGGCTATGCAAAGACTGTTATCGCGCATGTAATTTCTGAGCAATCCACGCCACTGATAGTGTGATTCACTTCCTCCTCCAAGTCCAAACTTGTTGATTAGCCTTGCAATGTCAACTGAATGATGTGTGTAGAACAAGGGTCATAATTATCTGATTAATTTATAACCAGACTAGCTTCGCGAAACTCTTCGATAATCGACAGAATCTCGTTGTCATGATCATTATGACCCGCCTAGCGTGAGGCCTTGAGCAATCGCAGAAGATTCACAATTTCGGGATTGGGATAGTCCCAATAGATATTATATATTCGATCTTGTTATCGTTTAACATCGTACGCGATAAATCTACTCTTTTATTTATTCCTGTTTCCAACTTTTTTAACCTAATCAATGGCGCTATTATATTTTTTATTCTTGTATCTCATTACTTGATTACTCGGGCTATGATCGCGTCGGCGAGCATTTGTCGTCAGAAGAATGATCCTGTAGATCTGTACGTCATCATCCGTACAGATACTTTCGTTGGGAAATTTCAAGAAAATTAACTCGTACAGCTCGGTGTTCCATCATATCTTTTCCCATCTATAATTATATCGTCGTTTTTATGTATGGTGATACGTTACCAAGCATCGTTCCCTCGTCGCTGAAGTAACACTCCATACACAACGTCTATGTTGATGGCTTTCTTACTGCTCAAGATCGCTTTTAGATATATACATATTTTTGTTGCAACGGACCATAGTATGCAGCTTTTTCTTAGTATGCATGCAGCTTTTTCTTGCCCTTCGGATGTTTGAAGCATGTGTCAAATAGATGTTACGAACAGTTCACCGGCAATTTCAAAAATTTTTTCGACGGTCATAGGAGGAGCATAGTCATATGATAAATCGCGCGATTGTATTATTTCAGACACTTTGTTCAAAGTGGATGATACGTTTCTCGATTAACTCAACATTGATTTCACAGGCGTGGAAGCCTGTATAGGATTGTCATATAAAGCACTCGGTTGTTTTTTTTCGAATTTTAGTTTCTCGTCTTCTCCCGAAAAGAATGTTTCAGTCATAATCTTCTTCAGGATCCTTGGAGAATTCAAGTGTTCTCAACAATTTGTTTCAACGGATCGATAATAGATTTAAAGTTTTCCCCAATGCGATATCCTCCTCCATTTTACCAGTCTTCAAAGCGCGGTACTTTTTGCGAATCGAATCGTTCGTTTTCGCAATCTCCTATCTTTTCATGATCTTTGCTGTTGTTCATGTCAATGTATCAACTCATCACATCACAATATTGCAAAGTCATTAAATCCTTTTCTGTATTGCTCATCAGTAAGCGCACTATCCTTGTCAATCTCTAAAAATCCATACTTTTGCTGCCAACATTTACGACATAAATTGCAAAAACTCCTCACAGGATATCGGTATTCACGTGATCGTTATACACGCGTTTCAGATTAGTATCATCCTTTGAACATCAATTTGAACAGATTTGCATTGTTGCGTATAAGATGCTTCGGTATTTTTGTGTACGTCTGACAGAAGTAGAAGCAGTCGATGTCCGCATGTCATCCCATTGCAAAGTTTCTTATCGCATCCTGCTTGTCGCATGCCATGTCATCAAAGATAAAGATGGAATTCGGAAGCATCGGTGGAATGATGTCGCTATTATTGAAGAATATAAAATAGCCGAGTTCCTCGATCGGTGCTAACATATTCGCCATATATATCGATATTTCGACTGATGCAGCGATTTCGAATACATGTACACGTTCTCGAATTGTACGCCGAATGCGGATTTTCCAACAGGTTTATTAGCACGTTCGTTTTGCCGCAATTTGATGGTCCGCAGACGATAGCGCGTATAGAGGCCAGTAGCATATCGCCATGCTTACACGTCTCTTTATCGGTTTGCACTTTGTCAAGATTCTTTGCTTTGATCGCGACTGGTGCACGAATATTTTCTTTCTCCACAAAATACTGAAAATGATATCGCGAGCGGGCCTATTTATACAGCCGCGTAGAGCGAAATCGATCAGTAATCAAAATATTTCTTGTCATGTCGGATGATGTACACAGTGCCCTCTTTAACCTCAAAAGAATTGAAATACCTATCGAAAATTGTACTGCTGAGAGAGTTTGAAAATTGCATAGATTTGTTGTGGGACAGTTTATCAGATCATATACAAGCAGATTCTGAGATACAATATCGAAAATGCATTACAATTTACCGAGTCATCGAACCCATATCGACGGTCCGGCTTTTGATAAAGAATTGCAGCGAATGTTGGCAAAAGACTTGTTAAATCATGCGATAAACACGTTTCCTTTCGAACTACATATTCCCGGATATCAGTTTTGCGGTCCGGGAACGCGTTTAGAGAAGCGATTAGCTAGAAATGATATAAAGTATTAATTCATTGAATGCTGCATGTTGCGAGCACGACATAGCGTATTCACAGTAACGATTTCGCTGAACGACACTCAGCTAACAATATACTCGTCGAAAAGGCTTGGAAACACATTATCGCGAGTGATTCGAATCTCAGAGAGAGAACTGCAGCCACAACAGTTTGAGCAGCTATGAAGGCCAAAACGAAACTTGGTATGGGCTTGAAAACAAAAAAGAAGAGAAGCAAGCGGACACTTTCGATGATGAAACGCGGTGGCATCCTGCCTGTTCTATTGCTGCTCGGCATTCTGCAGGTCATTGATCGGCGGCGCCAAGGCAGTAACAATAACAAAGCGATGCAACGTCAGTTGAAAAAACTATAACCTCATAATCGCGTCATGGAAGGCCGCGGCGTTTATCTGCTTCTTACAAGTGTGGACAAGGTATCGCGCATAGAAAAAAAGAACGTCGAGGAAACGTTAAAAATGAAGTACCGATACCGCCAAAAGAAGTACCGATGTACAACTGCAATACCGCAAACTTGCAAACCGCATGCGTATTTTAGAGGCATCTTTATGTATATAATACCGGTCGAAGGAATACATCAAAACGAGAGCAGTATTGTAAATCTGAACAATGTCGAAAGATGCATTGAGTAGCATATACGAAAAGGGAGAATCGTGTGAGCTTCTTTGTTGGATCTCTATTAACAATGTGTGTATCACCGTGTATACAAAAAATGTTCAACATATTAGAACAGCACATACACGATGATTAAAGCTTGCGGTTAGTATTAGAATCTACTATTTTTACTTTTGACGATAAAATTTACATTTCAGAAGTTCAGAACACCCATGGAATCGCCATTGTTTCATCATTGCAGATTTGGTTATGGAAAATCTAAAGAAGCTTTGAGAAGATTTGGAACTGAGCTATCATTTTACTACAGATATGTGGACTGCTGTCGCTGCATCGCGACTGCTTTCCTTAATCACTTAGTTGATGAATTTTTGGAGTTATTTAATTCGTTACATCCAAGATTACAGTTCACGTTAGAGGTTAGTAATTGTTTGAATTTCTTGAATGTGACTATAATTAACGCGAACGAAAAATCGGAATTTAATTTGTATTACAAACCGACATTCTTGGGCAGGTACCTCAGTTTCTTATCTCTCCATCCGCTCTCACAAAAGAGAGATGTTCTAATGAGCATGGTTGATAGACCATTTACAGTCTTTTTATTTTTTTCGCCGAGATATCATATGGAAAACTCCAATTTTGTTATTAAGACGTTTTTGATTGGATAATGATTATCCGATCAAATTTATCTTTGAGACTATTAATTTAAGATTAAGATCTCTTTTAAAATACAAGACGTTAAAACAAGTAGACAAATCTAACAATAATGAGATTGAAGACAAAATAATTTCTTGGTTTACTATACCTTTTTTATCGGATATTTATATAAATTTAAGAACATTATTAAGAATTTTAATGTCAAATTATCTTTCTTTAATTTAAATAAATTTGACGGAATCATCAAAGCTCAGAAAAATGTTTTACCACACGATTCTAAAAAAAATGTTATATACAAAATTAATTGTAAAATTAATTGTAATGCTTCTTGTGGGATAGACAGATCGTAAATTAAAGAATAAATAAAACAAAAATGATATTAATAAAAAAAGTGATAATTTGTCTGTTACTTCAGAACATTAGAATTTGACCATGAATTTGATTGGAATAACACAAAAATTTTAAATAATGAGTTTTTGGTAAAATTTTTTACGATTTTTACGACGTACGATTTTTTGGTAAAAAGTTGGTGTTAGAGATGCTCAAAATAATAAAATGCAAGAAAATGGATTAAATTTGAAATCAGACACAGAATTCTTGCATACGAATTCATGCTTATACGAACATAATAAATAAATTTTAACTCGGTTTTTGGGATCATTTGGAACTTGCTTCTGGACGAGAATGCATGTATATATTTTATTTAATTTTCTATCTATTTTCTTTATTCAACGACATTTATTTTCTTGATAATGTTGTTTCGTATTTACAATATTTAATCTTTCATGTTAATTTACATATGTGATTCTGCTTTGACACTGTGAACATATCGCTAAAGAGCTTGTTATAATATTCTTTTTTCCACCGTAATTTAATTTATAGTATTTCATTGTGCAGTTATGGAGTGCAGTAGATAAGTTTCCATAATAAATTGGTGATCTTTTTTTATGTTAATGTACTTCTTATATATTTTTTTTTTAGTTAGCACTTTAACAATTAAATGATGGTTACATACTTCAGATTTCATAATCTGGGAGACTTCTTTAGTGCACTCGATTACTTTGACTATTTGAATTGTATTAAAGAAATTGTATTAGACGAGATTACCAAAATGTTTGGAATTATTCATCAAGAGATTTTATTATACTAGACTGCTGAAGATGGCTTGAATTAAGCCGAAATGTTCGGTATTTGTTATATATACGTAGTACTGAGAAATATATGTTGATCGCGATGTAATTACTGCAAATTTAGGTTCTAATTGCCCGTGTTTTCATTTATTGTTTAATTTGTAAAGTATATTATGGAATGAACTGCTTCGAAACATTGATCAACGTGCTTTCGTTTATCGAGAAAGCCTCTTGCGATCATTTATTACTCGCGACAAAACGAATCCATCAAGAGTACCATCGTGGACGTACGCATAGAATTTGACTGCAAGAAGAATGCCCGCCAATATTACTGCCTATTGCCTCATCATACACAATCATGTACTCGAGTATTGTCCGTTGTAGTGCGCAAGATTATGTAAATTGCAAGGTCAGCAAGTATTTAGAACTTTAAAAGAGAGAAAAAACCGGAGTAAAGCACAATCTTGAAGAATTGCTTGTCATATCAACGTTTGTGGATCTGCAAGAATTCATCGCTAACAAGAAATTTATCGTCAAAGAAATAGCAGTGCTGAAATAGGGGACCGTTCTCACACATTATATTTTTACGAGTGCCATGGAAATTTTTGATAAGAACCGACAAATCTTGCGCTTCCTGGTTGAGTACTTATCACCATGGATTGCGATGGGAGGACGGGATGGTCCCGTACAGCGAGGCGAAATGCTTGATCACGGTGGCTGTATTTGAAGATGATGCTATCGTGTACATCAAAGAAACATGGCTGTGGAACTTGCTTTTGGACGAGAACGCACATCTTGGATGCAGTTTACGAAGACATGGAATCTTTAACTAATCTAAATGTAATATTATACGATGTGGAAAATGCAAAGAATTGTGTTTTGCATAATAGCTGTTTAATATCAATTTGATAGTGTTTATGTCTATTAAATATTAGTCTGATAGCTGTTTATTTCTGTTAATCAATTCGATACTTATTTGAAAGCTATTAAATATTAGTCTGATAGCTATTCAATAGATATACGTTTGCTTTTCAATGCGAAGCGCTGCAAGCGACAAAAATGCTAAGGTGGAATCTTTCGAGCGCAACGTCTTCTCGTATACTTTTTGGCTGAAGTTTTTATTCGAGGCATTTTTATCGCTGATATATTGATTATGGCGATCTAATAACTGATGATCTAATTGTAAATGATGCAGAAGTTTATTCATAGAATCATTCGAACGCGTGATATATTTTTCGGCTATAATATAAACTTTTGACCGGGGCGTTGTATTTTTGCCTGCTGATATAACACATTGATCTAATTTAGAACTGATAAAAATGTTGAAGTGTATTCATGACATCATTCGATCGCGTGATATATTTTTGGTTGAGGTATAAATTTTGACTGAGGCATTGTTCTTTTTCTTATCATATAAATAGTAGGAATAATATTATGTTCCACGAATATCTTTATTACAAAATCTCGCACAGCCCTCACGGTCAATCAGTCTGCTTATCGAGTTTTCTTGTCGAGTTTATCAGTCAGTGTGAGAGTTAATCATAAAAATGATCAACATCAACACTTTGGTAGAATATGCCGCATACATAAACATGCAGATCCATCTATTGCTGGAAAAAGCGATTAATTTAAGTAAAGGTGCGCTGAACGTTCAGGCAGCGAGCAGAACCGTCAAACAACCAGACAGATTAAAAAGGATATCAGCGATAATAATGAGGTGATGAGAAAAATTTAGTATTACAGTATTATATTATTAGGATTTATTTAGTAAAATTTTCGTTTCTTGATCGAACGTGATTATCAAATAGATTCTCAATTGTCACAGTTTCCAAATCTTACATAACGATTTCAGACATGATAATGAGAGATAGAGGTGAACTTAGGAGTACCAAAAATCTGTCTGTAAAATTTGCCATTAAAAGAAAAAAAAGTGGAACTTAAAATTAACCGAATAACTATCAGAAATTCATCTAACGGTATATTAGTTTTGCAAGAAATGTGAACCAATTTTTTACTAATGCTTTCAGATACAAGTTCTATGGGAACATTAGTAAAAAGGACATTCAAGGATGCCAAAACATAATTAAATTCAAAAATCCTTTCCATTCACTTTGTCAACGAAATGAAAGCTATTTTTCACCTGGCTAGATACTTCAGGAATGCTGTTGTTAATAATATTGTGAAGAAATAAAGGACTATAAATTGACGAAACTATGATTCTTCTCAATGGATTTTCAGGACTTATGGACTTTCAGTAAGCCATAAGCTCTGGATATATTACCATCTGTAGTAAGTAGTCTTCAGTATGTGGACTTATCAATAAAGCATTTATTTTTCCATCTGACAAGAAGGCAGCGAAGATGATTAGACAATTTTCTCACAGGGTCCTTATTAATGCTAAAGTAAGTATTGTTGAAAGAATATTCTCCATTTTGTTAATCCGTTCTATCTAAAATCATTGTGACATTCCCCTTCAGCACGTGTAATAAGTAAATTGTGATCTCTTATAAAATGATTCGTAATATTTAATCAAACAAATAATTGTTTGTCATTATGGCTGACCGAAGGAAAATCGTTGAAGAATTTATTAAGAATAGAAATAAAATTGTTTCTAGTGAAGTTTACAACATTATTAGAACGGCCAGACGGGCCAGATATACTACTTTCAACACTTTTTATAAATTCTTAGTTTTGTCAATGTCATATTTGTTGATATGTAAACTAAAAGTCACCTAGTTGTAAACGAATTCCATGTAAAATTAAATGGATGAGGAATAAAGTGGATGAGGAATCAATTCGAAGCCAAATTTTGTAATTTTGCATGAAGTTCATTTTTTTTTATTTTTGTAAAAACGCAAAATTTTTCATTTTAAATGATTACCAAACATGAATAACGCATCAATTCTAGATGACATTTGGAAGGATTTAAAGAGTGATAATTTTCATGTCACGTCATCAAATGGATTGTTACACCATTTTATAAAAATTTATCAAACTTATCGAACGATCTTTGTACAATACCATTTACATAGCTATTTACACTATTTCGGAGTTTTCTGTGTGTCAGAAGTAAGAGTTGTTCATTTGCTGGCACTTTTAGAGTTATAATACCTAACAGATTATTGCACAAACTCTGGGAAAAAAAGTTTTAAGATGTGTCATTTTATTTAGAGCCATTTAAGAGAAAAAGGAGAGGTCGATGACGAATGAATTGCAATGGAATTATATATTCTTTTAATAAAATAAGAATTGAATTTCTTGTATAGTCATTAGGCTGGATTTTCACCTGACTTTGTCAACCCTTTGTCAATTTTGATCACGTGACCTGATTTAACGCTGAAAATGAGCGTCATAGCATCAGGTGAAAATCCAGCCTTATAACCTATTTGTTTGTTGATTTAATTTGAAGGTGCTTTTTCATGCTAACAATAGATTACGTAATCAAAATTGACACTTGATATTTGTCAATTTCTATCACTTATTTTGACGCCAAAAATGAGCATCGAGCGTTGGTATGAAAAGGTATCTTTAGAGCTACAATGCCTAGCAGATTATTGCACAAACTCTAGGAAAAAGGGTTTTAAGATGTGTCAGTTTTCTTGAGACATAAAAGAACGAAAAATTTAGGCTGAAGTCACAGGACGACAAGATTGAACTCTGTCTAATACTTCAGTGAGGTTAGTAAGAACTTGCTTTTGTGATTTTTTTAATCTAAATTATTAAACGATGCATATTGTATATTATTCTAGATATATTTTAATGCAGAAATGTGAACTGAATCGAAAACTAGAAACGGCAAGTGTATTTTTAAAAAAATGCTATTCCAACTGTTTGGTGAACTCGTACTTTAGAATAGGAAAGGTGTATATAGGATATATTGATTTATTTTTCATTATTATTATGCAATCTATTGTCACTGATAATGTTTTAGATGTAAAGACAAATTGTATATATCGTATAATAAAAAATATACCTAATAAAAAATTAAATATATTTTTAAAAAGGTAATACTCCTAAAAATCTTATTTTTAAGCTCATTCATTTTTAAATAAATTTAACTTTCATTCTATTTATATTTACTTCTGTTGTCATGCTTCTTTAATTTATTCATTATAAAATCTTTGGCTCTCTCCCTCAACTTTCAGCAGAACATTTATTTTGCAATTGTTGGAAGTTTTCTTCGGACTGATAGAATTATATTTTTACCTCCCTAGAAGAATGGTCTTATCTTAGCAGATATTCATAATATGATTGCATTTTGCTGAATGCACTCATTGTTGTATGTAACACTAACCAAAATTAAAGGTTGCAACAGATATTTTTCGGAATGTAGCCTACTCACCGAGGGTATATTTCCGAAATTAACTAGCAGTATTGATAGCACTGCTTTTTCCAAAATAGAATTTCTTATGCTGTCAGTTACTAAAAGTTATTATTCATTCTGCATAAATTAACCTTAGGGAATTACTGATTTTCGATTGTTATTACTCCATCCCAAAAGGTGAAGCAAATACAGTAAAAGCAATAACAGAGCACAGAACGTGAAATCGTCTGATTGTGTAAAGTATAATACTAGAATAATATAAAAAGATAAAGATAATAGGTTAATGAGAGTCAGCAACGACAAGTGGCGCAATTACTTAATGAACAATTAATACTCAAATATTGGATTGATGTCTTTTTTATTTTGAAAAAATACTAAAAATTCTAGAAAAGTCTAGCGCTTATAATATTAATCCTAAAGAAACAACGTATGCAATCCGAAAACCTTAATATGACCGCAAGAAGTTATAGGATTTTGTCTTAAATTTGTCCATGATGCTATTCCAAGACTGAATCCCATCTTTTTATTACAACGTATCAGTTAACAATTATAATTTATCATCATAAAAGGTTATTAAGTCTCTTCTCAAAAGCTTACATATACAAATTGTCCATGATAATGTAATGATGTATTGCTATGAAAAGTAATAATTTAAACTAGTGAGAATTTAAACAAATTAAAATGTTGTAAGATTTCAATTAATACCTGTGTTACTACCAACGAAGAAGATAATAATTACAGCGCATAACAGTATATACAGCAAGCAGTATTAAGATCAGAACTCAAAAGATATAAATTGCCATGTTTTTCCGTGCTTCTTGACAACTTATTTTAAACTGTACAAGTAACGAAAAAAATCGACGATTGTGAATGATGAGGAAATTCAAAGGAGGGGAAAAAGATGACGCGAAACATTCAGGAAGGGGAAAGTACTTGTATAACGGGAGAATATATTTCTGGTAAAGATTCTGTGTCATTTTTTTAAATTAAATTCATTCTTTAAAAATCATCTCAGAAGTCAGTCTTTTGTTATAAGATGGTTTTCTATCTAAAATTTTGACCTTGTTCCAATCAAAATTATGATTAAGTGAGGTCCGGTGAGTAGATGTGACATTTGGTGAGCCTAATTTTTTATTTTAATATTCGATGAGTGCTCAATGATTCTTGTTTTTAATTTCCTTTTTGTCTGACCAATGTATGATGCATAATCATGACATGAGATCTTATAGACATCATGATGTGCTGAATATTCTTTCTCAAGAGTATTCTTTCCAGTTGTGATGTATTTTTTCAAAGTGTTCGAAATTATAAATGCAGGCTTTAAATTAACACTTCTGGCTATGTTGGAAAAAGATTCCGAAATGGTTCTAATAAAAGATACAGTTAAGTACTTATTATAATCTCTCATTTGATTTTGGTGATT
>Ga0157363_1002792_pt1 | contig 15527 bp, 12 predicted proteins | sample AttsexASBM1_FD_111477 | JGI IMG/M metagenome (GOLD analysis project Ga0157363, IMG submission 111477) | Fungus gardens microbial communities from leaf cutter ant in Ribeirão Preto, State of São Paulo, Brazil - Atta sexdens ASBM1 | ecosystem: Host-associated > Fungi > Mycelium > Unclassified ...
GTAATACAGAGAAATCGTAAAGTCCTGCGGTGGTATCACGATGTTCTGCTTTGCAATGTGCTGCGTTACGATGCCCGATGTTCTGCTTCTTACACGCTACGAATTTAATTTGATGCATACGATCCGAGGAACGTAAAGCGACGTGAAATACGTTCAACCGCGAAACCCTACTGTGTACTTACGTAATCACACAAGTATGTTATCGGTCAAGGTATAGGAACATTTCGTGTAGAAAATCGATTTTCGCAATTGAATGAAAAACAAGAATGAAAGTATCACATTTAAATTTTCAGCTGGAATTGTATAGTTACAATTTTTAAACTGCTCTTTTAATAATTTTTCTATAGAATTCTTTGATATTACCAAGTGTTTAAAAATGCGTATATAAAAATTGCTGTCATCTAAGAAAGAAAGAAACATTGTTTGGATTATTTGATGTACATTTCTTTTTCGATAAATTTATTTTTCATTCTATTATGTCGTTATGACAAAACGTTTGAAGCATCATGCTCTTTGCATGTTTCCTGTCATAAATAAAGTCAATTACGCAGTTACATAATTTTGCAATAATTCTAGTATTCTTCATTTCACGTTCCAATTTATTAAATAGCGTGAAAAATTGACAAAGAATTTTTTGTTATATCGTCCATCTGTCTACCATTTATTTAATTCATTCATATAAATTTTAATTGTGTACAAAGATATTCAAATAAATGTTGAATTAAGATTTAGTCTTTCGGATTATTATTTAATTAAGGTGTATTTATTCTATCGATCGAGTATAACATATCGAATACACTTCTGCGCTTGTGCACTTGCAGATTTCTAGAGATCCGTTAAGACGTGGATTAATCGATGACACGGTTATGCATCAGCGTGTGACCTGCGTGCCTTCCTACGACAATGTGGCCAATTGTACTCAATGACGTGCATGCTTGCGGTCGTTATTCTCCTCTTGCAAAAATAGCTCGGCAATAAGGAGCCAAGACGAAGAGAAAGCGTTCATTGATCGGCTCTCCAGTCTGGGTTCGGTGTTGCTATTTCCGTCGTCAATTCCGCTAAAGGCTGAATTGATTGGAGACAGCCGTGCATATGCAAGAAAAATGGAACGGCCGTGGAGTCGTTGATTTTTTGCCCAAGGATCCTTCAGACCCCGATACTCTGCTCAAATGACTCGCCATTCTTCAATGATACTAATGAGGCTGCCATCTGTCATTACTCACACCCGCTACGCATGCAAATGGAATGTTAATAGCGGTTATTTAATGCCGCAAGACGGTGATCGCTAATAGTCGTGTTTCGATAACGATTCGGTTACAATCGAGTCGACACGGTTGATCGATGACACAGGTGTCGCATTGAAAACACTATCGTAGCTGCGACGATTGTGAGCTATCTTTCATACGCCGTTTGTTTCGACGTTACGTCGCTTGCGAAACACGCAGCGTCGTATCATTCTGAATGCGATATTGATATGGCTGTAGTGATGATAGGTATCAAATACCTCTGATTTATATTCTGATATTCCTTCATTTTACCTTTTTCTTTTTTTAATTGTCTGGCATGTGTATAATTGCAATTTGCATAAATAAAGTAAAATATACAAGAAGACAGAAATAATATCCATCATGCTCCGATGATTCACTGAGAGTATCAAGAAAAAATACAGGGTATATTTTCAGTGATAAAAGAAGCATATTTATATATGTATGTATAATATTTGAATGGTGAACATATAAAAGGAAATCGTACAATCAGCTTTTTTAATGATTTTTTTTTGTAATGGTTATTCATTAATTTGCATTACGCATTTTCGCAGCAGCACTTTGTCATACAAAAATTGAATCATTATAAGAAATCATTAGTAGCCATCATCGCTATTATTACCACGATTATCATAGTAATAGCGAAAGTGAATTTATAGATGCTTGAAATATTTTGATTAGCATAAATCTACTTGCGCATGTAGATATATGCACCGCCTATCAACTTATTAATCACTATTCCACTGCAAATTCGTAATTAAGTCAGAGCACATATTAACTCGTACTTTTGCTTCAAAATTTAAAAAGTTTAAAAAATAAAGACGTACTCTTGTGTGTGTGTGTGTGTTTTGTGTTTTGATATAACATTTATATGCAATTATTATCATACTATATCAATTCAGGAAAAAATGTCTGATTTTCTACTAACTACAATAATAAATGAAAGGATTATTGTTCAAAATTCTTGCAATAACTAATTATATTTACTTCTCTTATTTAATATTGAAATTATTGAAGGATTGTCTGTATAATAGCTAAAATTCTATAAAATTAGAGATCCTTGAAACACTTGCCTTCTCTCTCTCTCTCTCTCTCTCGTTTTCTCTTCTTCTCTCTGTCTCTTGCTCTCTCTCCCTTTTAGCCGATAATTAATCTCGCTCGCGTACTACTGATCGCGGTCAGCCCATTAACTCCCTCGAGGTAGCAACGCGATCGGCAAGCTTAGGTCGACGCTCTCCGATGCGACGGGCGCGAGAGCATCGATATATCGGTCGATCCACGGGAGGACGGGCCGCCGAGACGCGTATCCTTCTCTCGTAGTATCGACTTTCTGTCCTCCATGCCTGGGCTTGTCATGCTCTCGCGCGTAATCGTATATAACGCGACTCCGACGCCTCCGCGTGTGCATGCTCCCTGCAGATGCAACGCCGAAGTAATATCGGAGCTTCGGTGGAGCGGTAGATAGCGGGTGGGTGGTGCAAAGTACAGCGTGGTAGGCGGAAATAAGGGACGGGAAATGCAGCCGCGCTATCGGGTGATGAAGGCCGTGCATTCAGAGAATAGAGAACTCTCGATCGAGACTTGCATACATGTCATCGTCTAAGATGTCTTCGTAGTAAGTACGAAGAAAAGAAAGCAAACATTTGGACGGAGATAAATAATAAATTATAAAAATAAAATGTAAATATCTGAAGTGAAATACATGCTTATGCTATACTGTAAATTCATAATCAAATTGTACCCAATTTGAATTATTTTTAATCATTTTTATAAATCGTTATCGTTCCTATTTGATATGTTGTTGATTTAACTAAACCAATGGAATTGTTTTAATTGTACATCAACTAAATAATTTAATTCAAAGAAATGTATTAAATTTGATTGAAATTTAATTTATTATTTAAGTGCTATATAGTGTTGGTTATTTTGGAAACTAACCGCAGAAATGGATTGATTTACATTTTGACATACATAGAAGTTAAAAATAACAAAAGATTATTTAACTCATAAGATTTTATTACCATTGTTTTAACATATTTAACAATATATTATAATCGAATAGAGAAAGTTAAGTCTTTGTACTCGCTGAGGCTAATCGGATTGATATTTGAAAATCGATGCGATAACAATGTGATAGTGCGATCATATATGTTTATGGCCATTAAATCATGCGGGACTCGATCGACTTGTAATGCAACACAAAGGATTGTATCAGACAGCCGTGCGACGAGTGTGTAAACGACGATAACCCGAACGATAAGACGGTCAGTAATTTTTAATCTGTCATTGAGAAAATATGTATGTAATTAGAAACATAGGCAAAGAATAGAATATTGATATGTGTGATATTTAGGTCGCGTTCTCTGCTGAAAGTGCGCACATTTGTCGGACAACTAGAAACGATCGTATTTGCATAAATGAGTATCGATTATGCCGACCGACTGACGGGACGATCCCTCAATCACTATGCGCCACACTGAACACTCTCTCTCCTTTTCCATTTTTTATTCCTTTTTTTATCAATCTCCTCTGTCTCTTTGACGATTCTCGTGCCGTACAAAGGAACGCAGTTCCGGCGGCACTGAATTGTTTCAGTCTCTTTCGAAGCGACACTCTGTCCTGTTTATCGTGCATATTCATACGCGGTGCATCGTTGCATTCACCGCTATTCGGTCGCTATTCCTCCCTCCTACCATTCGTTTCCCCTATCCCTGAACCCCTCGCTCCTCTACTTCCGTCATAGTCACCGAAGCGCATTGAACTCTCTCTCTACAATGCCAGCTATCGCGCGCGTTGTCGACGCACCAACCCTCGACTGTCGTTGCGGCACAACGCGGCCTTTGCGAATGCAACGCATGCCGTGGTACCTGCGTGCACACTGCGTGTGCTTTTCGCATGAGAACGCAATCGACGGCCGCTTATTCGTTGACGCATCCAACGCATCCGACGCAGTCCGCGCTGCTTCGATCTGCTGCAGTGCCTTGATTCGAATTTCCATACGTATCGAGCGGATCGGAATGTTGATGTATTATCCTTGTAGGTATTGTTAGTAATTAAAGAGGATGAATCTTTTTTGCTGGAAGTGTAACAGAAAATGTTCGTATAACTTGTTATTATTTTTATCTCGCATTTAGCATTCAATCGTGGCGTGATCCTGAGATTCAGTGATGTCGCATGAAATTTGCACGCAACATAAATTTAAAAAAAAAATAATTAAAATTACTTTTAACATTAAATGCGAATACATGTACGTGAATCTTGAGATCTAAATTAACTCTCCACCGGCAACATCAAATTTGAACTTTTTCATCAGCAATAGGAGTTCGATAAACAGAGGAACATTTTTTTATTATTCTAACTATTATTATATAAAAATCTGAAAAAATTGTTGTATAATTGTTAAAGCTTTAACAATGAGTTTTTATAGAAATTGTATTTTATTTATTTCTTATAGTTTTAAATCTACTAGAATTTGCAATATATATATATATCGCCTTTATTAAAAATCCAATATTGGCGAAGGATTAATAAATTATCAAGTACAATAATATAAAGGTTTATGATACATCACTATGAACCGGTTATTTAATCTTATTGCTTATTTATAGTCTGAAAAATAACTGATGTGTGTAATATTAATGAGCTTTTTCAACATTCCAACTCTTTTGTTATTCATGTTCGAAATAATTCCATATCCGAGAAACTGCGTCGCTCGACGGTTTCGCGCGGTTTACCGGTTCGCCGAGCGTGATCGACGAGCGGCCACGGATAACGGATAAGGCCCTCGGTGTTTGCGAAATCCAGTAGATCGTCCGTGGGATAATCCGGTTCTCTTCTCTCTATCTTTCTCTCCCTTGCTCTCTCTCTCTCTCTCTCTCTCTCTCTCTCCTGGCTTTTCGTTGAATTTGACCGCTGCCGGATGCGGGGATTGTCACGCGCGGGATCATTGTTGTGGCATGACGGATTGTCAGCCACCGTTTTGTTTTCGGGCGTGTGTATATTCGTCGAATCGCTAGCTGTTCCCTTTTTATATTCCGACCGAACCATTTTGTATTTCGGAAGTCGGCTTGGCGATGTGCACGATTGATCGAGTCATTCGCGCGAAACTGCAACGAGATATAGCGAGATTCAATATGGCTCTCATCAATTTGAAATATTAAATTCACTGACCTCGGTTCACGTATTATTTAAGCACTATCTTAAAATATAAAATATATCCAAGTGAAAGACATTTGAACGTATTGTAATTGTAAATAATTATTAATACTGAGAAAAGTACAAGTTAAAGAGAGAAATTGATTATCACATCTAACAATTTATTTGAGATGCAAAGTATATCAGTTTTGAATTGAATTTTTATTGTCAACTATTTTGATGTAATTTGCATAAATCTACGTATAGAAATAATTTTTAACATTTATCTTCGGTAACAAAAACGCGATATATTGTAGAATATATTTTTTCATATTTTCAATAAAAAAATTGGATTGATTGAAATAGTATAGAATAAAAATATTTATTTCTGATGGATTCGTCGTTAAGTCTTCGAATTAATATCATATTCTAGAGTTAAACGACATCGTATCTAATCGAATTACAAAGTTCAATAAGCATTGTCGTTAGTCTATATCGATTAGTAACAGAACAAAGGAGTTCTGACTGTAAAAAAGCACGTTCTCTCTGAGGTATCTCTGAAAAGACAAACCGGATCGCCATAAAATGTCTCTTCGAGGGAGAATCATCGTGCTTGAGGGCCATGCGTGACACACGGTGTACAATAACATATCGCGTGTACGCGGTGCGACATGATCACTGCCGTAGCCTGCTCTCGTTGCAGAGTAACTGAACGACGATTACCTCGATAAATTTCATGAATGGGCCTCTCGCGCGGCAGTCGTTGACTCCACTTGTGTGTGCCGATGGAACGCAGTGAAAGGAGCGAGAGGAGAAAAAGGAGGGAAAAAAGAGGAGAAAGACGAACGCGAGGAGGTCTATAGAACGCAGTGCCACCCTTCGTTTTGCGCCGTTGTTGTGCACACACAACTCCGCTCACTCGTTGCAGCCTTCGCCAAGGCATAATGCACTTAGCAGCCCGACGCGTACCGTTTCGCGTTACGCTATTGTCGAAAGCCCTTGTCCTCCCCCCCTTCCACCAGCACACTTCTCATTGTGACGAAGAAAGTCTCGTCTCGGCGAAATGTGCCGCGCAACCTGCACGAGTCGCTCACGGCTAGCACACGTCACACGTGCGTACAAACGTACCGCCCGCTTTTAGACCGCCACGCCGCGCCGCTCCTGTTTCCACGAGATAAATTTCGACTGTCGCATGTGGCGTGATACGGGGAAAATTAATGACAGGTGAAAGGAGATCGCGATCGATTCCGCGAGCTTGTCAGCAAAACGTTACGCGTAAGCAGCACGTTGAATTGATATTATCTTATGTATCGATAGTATATTAAATTATTTCCTGTTACTCGGAATTTTATTAAGATTACGGCATTCTGATAAGACTCTAAGTGAGCATATCCCTTTTTGACAGAAGAATTTCCTTGCATCGGTATTACGATTATAACGGGAATATTGAATTCATATATTTTTTTTTATTATGTATATATATATATATATATATATATATCAAATATGTTTATAAGTGTTTAGAGACGAAATATTTTATTTTCATGTACTCAGCATGCGTGCACATGTCATAATCTAGGACATATGTGTCAATTCTTGCCATTTATTCGCTACTTATTTGTTCAAAATAGCGTCTTATCGAGTTGTATCGCGCAATGTTAATTAACTTCTAGCAGTATATCGTAATTATATTTTGTAATTATATATGTAGATTAGTACGTATGTACAGACGTGACTAATGAAATATTTGCATTGCTTTTATAGTGCACTGTGACGTAATCTCATCATATATCTGGGATAATACACAAAGTAAAACGGTAGTCAATGCGTGTAAAATTGATATGACAGTTTCTTTAAACAAATGCACGCCGATGTAAAATTCTTCATAATGTTCATTCATCATGTAAAAAGCATGCTTATTGAATCGTATTATTTATCCTTAATATTTGTTTTGACTAAAATCTAACACTCTAATGAATTGTAGAATTCTAATTGTACATGTAAATTTATGTAGAGAATATAAATCTTGCGAGATAACACTACGAATTTATCAAAATTCATGCGACGCGCAAATATATAAATATTACGTAAATCATTAAAGATAAAGCATGCAACTGCTCTAACAAAAATTACCATTGTATCGAATTGTAAGAATATTCTCTAAAATTAATAGAAGTCTGCAGCAAATTGTTGTTTTCTCTACATAACTTTAATTACATAACTGTAGTTATAATAATCGAGAAGATCAAACTTTAAGAGACATAACACTCAAAATTAGCTGTGCATTTAATTGGTCGTTCTGAGAGAACTTTTGACATTAACAACTGGCTTTGTCTTGCCGGAAGAATAGATCTTCGTTTATCCACAGAAGTGAGCATTAAATAAACTTTACGTGTCTTAAAATCATTGTATTCTACCAGGTCGTTTATACTCTCACGTCGTAAAAGATAAAGCGCAAATGTTTCAATTTATCATTATGCGACATTAAGGGGAAACTTTGCAATTTGTTGCGCGTAGATAGCAATTACTAAAAAAAATACACGCGTTGCAAATTGCTTTATATAATATTTATTAAAGCTGTCGCGATATACCATGAAAAAAGGATCTAAATTTATTTAACAAAAGAAGTATCTATATTTTGCGCTCTCTAAATTATTTTTCGAAAAAATCGTTTTATCTTTCTTTCTCAAATCCAATGAATGTTTATATTTCCAAGTTGATTCTGCAGATAGGAAGATGGGAAGATCGTTATCTAGTCATTATCCCTAAATCCCCGGCGAATGCTCACACATTGTATTTTGTTGAAATAACTTTTCACATGGTCCATTGCATCATCCAAATGGTAAGGTTACTATACACGTCCTACTTTCCTATTAGGATAGTCCTACGATGTATCTTTTACATTTGTATTTAAATGTACTGCTCTAAATAAGTAGTTAAATCAAGAGTTTAATCACACGTTGTTGAAACAGAACGATAGAAAAAATTGTAGGTACTAAAAATGTAGATTCTTTTTATTTGATCAGTTCTCTACAGCTCTCTGCTGTTTTAATCTGACAATAAAATATCGCGTGCTAATTGACGTGTGAGCGTGTAAACATGCACATTTACATCATCCGACATACTCTATAATTGAGTACCGTTGTCTTTAGCAAATGGAAGATAATGGACAATGAATCACCTATTTATATCGTTAATATAAACAATGATAGTTGCAATTGTGAATTCACGCCGCATTCTTAGAAGTTTACGTATGATATCCTAAAGCTACTAGTACTATTTTACAGATCCTTTTATAAAAACAGTTGGAGATTATTTTCTTCTGATAATTTTTGAATAATTTATCTTTAAATTAATATCTACATCTCTTTTTAATTTAAAAAAAAATCAACTTAAAAAAATATAGATATGTAATAAACTTTCTTATCTATCAGTTATCAATATAAAATTTATTTTTATAGAGAAATTTATACCGTAGACTGTAATTGGTAATATATTTAAAGTTAAAAAAAAATAAAATAAAATAAAATTTGTAGAGAAACATCTGTTATTTTAAAATAACACGATAGTAAACATTTTAAACAAGTAATTGTTTTTATGTTGATATTTTTCGTGATTTTTTACATTGATGGAATACTCCTGTAAAAATGTATGGATGTTGTTTTATCTCTCTCCACTCATCGAGCGCGTACATACGCGCACGGGATAAGGGACTTGCGGCGCTCGCTGTATGTAGCCGGCATTGGTAATTCATGCGCTTGCAACCCAGAAGAGAAGAGGGGAAGTTGCGTTATAAGATTAATGAACAAATAGCCCTCCCTACGGAGAGAGGTTCGGATGAGACGGGGCCAAATATGGCGTTCTCTCGCCCTCGGGCCACATGAATGATGCAACGCGCGGGCATGGATTTACAATCGAGTCATTATGCGGCATGCACAACGGGATCGTCGATCCTCGTCATATGGTTTTTTCGGCGTTCGTAACTTTCTCTCGAACACATCCGCTCGCATGCTGCATGCAGATGCTGCAGGAAAAAGCCGCCGAATGTTTAATGCAAAAATTCGATTGATTTAGTTTTTATTCTCTTTTACACTAAATATGACAATTTTTTGATTTTTATATTTTTGTTCGTATAAAAAAATCGACACCAAACAATGTCTTTTTATATTACATTTATTTATTATTTCACACGATTAAATGTGCAACGTTGCCTTGATATAATTAATGACTGTGTTATCATGAGTTCTCTAAATTCTTCGGAATGGAATCTTGCTCTAAAGAATGAAAATTGAGCTAGTTTTGAAAAAAAATAGTCTTCACTAAAAAATTTCAGTCTTCAAGAATGAGATTTCATTCTAAAAGTTTTAGGGAATAGAAGTCTGAGAGACATTATTCAAAATTATAATATCGTGATTAATGTTATTAATTATGTCAATCTGACAATGTCGTGTAATAAACGTAATATACATTTCATTGATGTTGATTTTATGTGACAAAGTAAAGTTAAAAATTAATTGTTATATTTAGTATTAATATATATTTATATATCTTCTAAAAAAATTAAAACCAGTTTGGAGACGTGACACGGTTTAAGTGAATTATCTCAAAAGTCAATCAATGATCGTTACGTTATATATATAACGACTGAGAAAACTTCAAATCGAATTTATCTTGACATAATTATCTTGACATGAGATAATCTTGACATAATCTTAGTTATTATTTTTAATTGTTCTTCATGTTTTAATAATCGATTATTAACTCTTAATACACACCTTTGGATTATTCGTGCTCTGTATATGTTTTTTTCTTTGAAATACTAAAGGCACTGGTCTCTTTTCTATTTCTAAAACAAGTTTAGCATCTAGAGAACAAGTTTTGTGCATTGCCGGCTTCAATTCGTGTGTATTCTTTAACTGACATAATTCCGAAATTTACCTTTGGATCACAAATGATCCAACGTATGTACGGAGTGTACATTTTTGTAACTAAAAAATTTTTATTTTTTTCTTTATTTTTCAACTAATTCTTGGTTGTATTGCGGAATATTTCGCGAATTATTAAAAAAAGAATTTAACTCTAGAACAACATATTACACTAAACTCGATTTTTGTCACCTTTGCAAAACGTCAGTAATATTATATATTAGATTGTCTGTTATAAAGAACATTTTTCTAATAAATTATAAGTTTTTTTAACACAATAGCAATAGTAAAATACATTATTTAAAATATAAATGTAATATATCTTCAATTTATAGCTATTCATGCATATTAAAAAAACATTATTCAAGCAACTCAATAACTATAAACTTTTTGGACAGCCAACACTTGAATTATTTTTTTTTGTAGTTGTAGGAATATCAATTTTAAGCTATTGAACTATATTTTGCTTTTAAACATTTTTGTTTTAGAGTTTATTGTTTCATTTTTATATGAAACAGTGCATTTTTCTCATTTTGTTAACTATATTTAATTATAACAATTTATCTACAATTTGTTATGAATATGTAATTGTACAAATACTTTCTAAAGATGTCAAAATATATGTAAAAATCGTAATAAATTAATAATTCATATATACTTGTAAAAGTGATGAAAATTAATCCAGGATACGAATGACCGAACATGTGTAGTAAGGTGCGAAAAATTAAAGTATGTACTAAGGTTTAAAGGTAGGTATACTTATATGAACATAATAATAATTATTTTATTTTGTATCAATTGAATATTTAATTGGAAAAAATTACGTATAATTCAAAACTGACATTAAAAATGATTGAACTATTTTTTAAGAATTATGAATAATTATCTCCATATGGAAAACTTGACTTCATATAGGAATAGATTTTTAAACATTCCAATTAGGACTTAGAAAACTGTTCTGTATTATATTTTTATATTCTGAATAATAATGAATAATTTTCTTATATTGATTAACGAAGTAATGATATGCGTTGTTTGAAATTAAGCTTTTTCAAGCTCGATATGTGTGGATATTAAATTTAATATTTATTTACACAATGATAATTATTCTCAATTTAATTGAAGAGAAGTATTTATGTAAATTAATTTATTATATTACAGTCTTTTTAACTCTTTTATCTCAAGAGACAAAGTATCGTATGATCGCACTTACAAAAATGTTCTGATTAAACTAACAGAAGGATCTAACAAGAATAACATTTTGTTGGGGAAAACAAATTGAAATTAATTCTAGTTATAATAACTAGAAATTTTAATTTAATTTAATTTAATTAAATCAGAAATTCCGTTTGGTTTCATCAAAATGTCATTTTTGTTGAGCTTTTTTTGTAAGAACATTGAATTTGGATGAACTTCTGAAAAATCGATTAATTCCGAAGATTTTTTTCAATATAGGCAATAAATTAAAACAATGAGCAATTAAAATACGTAACAATCAAATTAACATAACTGTTAAAAATTAAACTTTAAATAATTATTATTGCAATTTTTAAATTCCCTTAGTTTAATTGAATTGAAGTGCTATTTTAGATAACGTCAAAAAACTCGCAGAACATATGAATGATATAATTTTTTCGAAATTTAAAGTTGCGTAGATATTTCGCATGTACATATCTATTTCATAGTACGTTCCGGGAATACGTATTCCGGGAATAGTAATAAAACTGACGCGCAGCCTTGGGAGTTGTTTTCGTTTACTAACGGCTCAATGTTTTTAGGCAAGGTCAGTGTACTGCCATTCGTACTGCGGTATTCGATTCGGCAAGTCGCGCCGCGAAATGTTCCGTGCGTCGTCACAGTATTTGCGTATCAAAACGTGATCGCGAGCTGATAATAAGATTCATTTACTAGCTTATTTCTTTAACGATACTTCTTTAGATTCGTACAGTCTCTCGCCAAGTTCTTGCGTGAACTCTTGCTGTGATTTATCCATTTTGTCTTCGAGTTGAAAGCATTCGGAGTAATCGTGTTGCGAACTGAGAGGTTAAATTTAAGCAATGAAAGGCCGTGGCATATTGAGTCATTTATTATCGCCAGTGCATGTATTTCACAGGATTTATCCGATTGAATTCGCGTAATCGAATGCATATGATGTAAAATCTGTTATGTTTTCGGACGATTCGTCGTATTTTTAACAGTCATAGTCGCGATCGCGTCGTATTGAAGCAATGGAGTGAAGTTGCCGATTCTATCCTCGAGCTTTTCAATCATTCACGGAACGTCGGAGATAAAGAACGCGTCGATTGCGAGTCGAGTGGCATCGTGATGCGTAAATAACTGTTTTTTTTTTCCATACTGTTTTCAACCGGCGTAGCATAAATTCCACATTCGTCGATACGTGGTGATTAACGACAGAAATGCCGTTTAAAGTAGCGATCATTGGAATCTGATAATTACGTAGCGCGCGTGCAGTTATACTTAACCTTGTTTCCGCGAGTGAGTGTTGTGAGTGAGTTCAACGAAAGAATCTGAGAGGAGGAAGAGGCTTAGGAGAGGCATCGGGCAACCGACGGCGGAGCAAACCATGAGGTGAGTAACGTATTATTTATCCATCACCTGAAACATTAATCATTTCTACTTTCTAAAATCCTTGGAGTATGATCTAACAATCTAACTCTAAAGAGTGGAATTTCTTAAAAATTGCCAATTGAATCACTCTTTTTTTAACACTGGCTCAATTGTGTCATTCTTTGTCACTTTCTAGAATTAGAATCCACTCCAAAGATTTTAGAAAGTAACAAATTGTGCGACAATTATTTTTCGAAATATATAAGGCTCAGATTCCCATCCGAGTGCCAAGTATTACTCTAGCTTTGCTGTGAATGTTAAATGAGGATGACATCTTGAGAACTCGGGTGGAAATCTGAACGTCTTCTTAGGCCAGTTTCACAACTCATGGTTAACTCTTAACCGAGGTTCAACTTATTCATTGTCTCTTTCTTAAAATTGGAATTCTAAAATTGGAAAGAGATGAGAAACAAATCCTCCATTAAGAGTTAACTGTGAGTTGTGAAGCTCTTAGGGGTCTCTTTCTCCACCCTTGGTTAAGTTAACGAACGATTACGTGGGACTCAACTTATTCTCATTCTTTTTATAATTCTTAAGACTGGAAAAAGAGAAAAAAATAAGTTGAATTAAAATTAAATTTAATCTACGTTAGTAGAAACAGGCATTTATACATAAATAACGTAAATTTAATTTAATTTTAGTTCAATTTATTTTTTCTCTTTTTCCAGTCTTAAGAATTATAAAAAGAATGAGAATAAGTTGAACTGGGTTTAAAGTTAATCTACATTTGTAGAAACAGGCATTAGGCCCAATTTCACAACTCATGGTTAACTTTTAACCATGAAATTTAATTTAAAATAAGGAAACTAAAAAGACTCACAGGCCTCGTTATATTTATTTGCAACATTTGTGAGCACATTTTATCCTTGTTGTTTATCAAATGTTTGTAAAAAAATGAAATACGCACGAACGTTGCGTTAAATAGAAGATCCCAATTCTTATGAATGCTGGAATAATTCATAATATGGTCATATTTGTATTTTGTAGATCAACGTTGGTATAACAATTCCACTGCTGCGTGTCCGGTGAGTTAAAGTTAAGTTATTTTAATTTTAAATAATGAATCAGCGCAGATTTTTATTTTAGATGCATTGAAGATGTATGTAATTTTGTATGTACATACATGTATATTTTTTCAAGTTAATACATAATAATATAGTAAATATAGTATTTTGTAAATTGGAGATTCATTGTCTCGAAATATAAATGGGTTAAAATGTTAAATCAGAGATTAGATTTAATATAAGATTTTATAGATTAATATGAGAAATAATATTTAATATAAAATATACTAAATAATCAATTCTGATATATATGATTACTGACGCTAGTAATTTGTTGTATGTATAAACATGCATACAAATAATACATCATTTATTTTCATTTCTTAATATTTGGATAAAATACTAAATGTGTATAGTATAAATTCATGAACGTAAACAAAAGAATAATGGGAAATATTTTTATCATTAATAAAGTAAGTTTGATAAAAAATGATAAATATTGATGTTTCAAAAAGCAATAGTTATTTTAATAAATTTAATTAAAAAATATTATCTTGTACTACTTTTTGCCAAACATTCTGTATGCAAATAAGATTTTTATGCAATTGAGAACTATGAAGACATAATATAATAATAAAATAATTGGGACAATTAAAGAGACTGTATTTTATTAAATTTTTGGAAAATTTATTTTTTAATAAATAAAAAAACAAAAGAATAAAGATAAAAAATGTAAAAAAACTCACACAAGAGAGCGCGAAATAGCAATATTTTTAGAATATAAAACTTTTATTTAAATTCTTTTATAGTGCTTGTTTATGTTACATATTTTATAGAAAATAAGATTGTTGAAACATTTGTGTAGAAAAAATTGTTAATATTTATTTGTTTTTTATTTTTTTCTTTTTTTCTGAATATTTATTAAGAATTTAAAATCTGCGTTCAATTTATTTACATTTTTTCAGGATAACATATATTATTTACTGATACAAGAAAGTAATAATTAAAAATTTTTTTTAATCCTATCAAAAATATTAGATAAAAAAGGCAGAAAAATAACGTGTGTCCATATTCCAATTAATTTATTTAATAAAAAGCGCATTGATGATTATTAATTGCATGTAGTTTTGTCCTGATCTTTCATAGCTCATTTATATTTATTATTGATAACTAAATTTTATATGTCGATGTGAGATTCATATTCGTGCATGAATTTACGGACTTATGACATTCCTTTAATAAATGGCGATATAAACATCAAAGAAACGTGTGTTTTTTTTACACAATAATAAATCGAGAAGCGATCTCTGAGTATTTAGGCTAAGGATTGCTATGTGCTAAAACAGCTCTCATATCGTAGACTCGTAGAGACTAGCAATCTCGAGGTCAGGCCGGTGCGATTAAGCGAAAAATGCCGGTATCAGATATGGTCGTCTGCTTTTCCTAGACGTTACCATTAATTCTACATAAACGAGCTTTTAAACGATCCATGATATGATTCTCTCGATTTCTCTTATCATGCGCCATGGTTGATCACGGCTACTTCTTTTCCTATTGCAAAATCTTCCTAA
>Ga0157363_1002793_pt1 | contig 15525 bp, 9 predicted proteins | sample AttsexASBM1_FD_111477 | JGI IMG/M metagenome (GOLD analysis project Ga0157363, IMG submission 111477) | Fungus gardens microbial communities from leaf cutter ant in Ribeirão Preto, State of São Paulo, Brazil - Atta sexdens ASBM1 | ecosystem: Host-associated > Fungi > Mycelium > Unclassified ...
AAACGTTAAACGAGATTTTACTTTAAGACTAGATATATAGTATTCTGTGAAGTACCGCATCGTTTTTTCTCCCATTTCTGAGGATAAATCCGAGACGGGCGAGTCGAACGAAAAACAGGCCTGACAATGCCTCTGGTTTCCATGGACTTGGATTCTCCACAATACAGCCGAAAGCGCCCTTTGTCGGCGTTCAACTTTTACCAAGTCACGACGTTTTACGGTCAAGCCGGACCACCAGCACGTGCCAACCGACCTGAAACATATGTTTCAACTTTCGCAAGACCGACCTATCTATGGTCAATGGGTGGCTGCGAACGTCAGCGAATATGGAATTACATAGGTTTAAAAATGATCCCAAAAAGGATTCTAGGATTCTAAAAATAGTTACAATTTTATAAGAAAAATCATTGTTAAGAGATCTTTAAACCGAATCTTTAAACGTGATGTTGAAATAAGCATTAATCGTAACCTTTCCTTCTTTGGACATACAGTAAATTTATAATTAATATGATATCAATTACGTATCATATTCGAATTTTGATTATCGTATGTTCGCAACGTTGTTATAAACGCCAAAGCAATTAACTTTACAGAGATAATTGGCACAAATGAAATGAACGTATGCCTGCTCAATCGTTACAACTGGTAGCTTCTGAAAGCTGTATGTAGCACGGCCTGGGTGGCGAGTTGATTAAAATTTGGATTGGCCTAAATCCGATATACGCGGGCACACCCCTCCTGAGAACGCAGCAGGTTTGTTTTCGCTCTATTAAATTTTAATCACCGAAACGGATTTCAGTAGACCACCGGCGCATCTTATGAAAGTACATTTTATGCAAATATATTCTTCAATAAACCACGAAGTAATTTCTTCTTTCACACATCTTTCGGATCTTTGGATCTGTTCAAATATTCGCAAAAAGCACAAAAACAAGATTGAGTATGTGATCGAATACAGTAACCAAAATACTAAAAAATTTTATTTCTATCTTTATGACAGTAAATATAGCAAAATTAAAAAAATCGCAATTATTGTAAATAACTTAACTTTAATATCTCGCGTAATAAAATCATCATAAAATATTATTTAAATCATGTCTAATGAGAAAAGTTATTTTACGATCATTATATTTTTTTAACCACTTATAATAATTGTGTATTTGTCCATTAAAAATTCATCATTTACGTCACATGGAACCACGTGCCCCTCCTGTGCACATTTAATTCGATCGAGTTATTTGAGATAAGTGGATCTTACATGGCGATTAAACGATCAAATATTCAGCGATCTGCTTTTGCAATTAGGTGGAGCAATCGGTTGTCTAAATGGCGAATTAATTAAAGCATGAATTGGCCTAATTTCAGTACGCATCAGCTAAAATTGTTATTTAATATGTCGTCATTAAATAATAACGATTATTTCGGGAGTGCTGTTTTCTACCAGAAAACGTTTCCTGACGCTCGTGAACTTTTAAACTGCTCTCGGCCACGCATATATGGACCACACACATACAAGAATAGACCGTTGAAAGCCGTTTACGAAACTCCATTTGACTGAGCCAGTCTAATTGCATGTCTTGCGTGTGTATCGAGATGAAAAGCAAATTTGGCTTTTACAGGAAATAGCATTCTGTGCATTCCTACGAATTTAATTTCTCTCGATCCTTTGGAGAGATAATTCTTCGCTAATACGTTGTTTACATCCTAACCAGCTGGCAAAAAAAATAACAGACAATTTTTAGAATTATCAATATATAATTATATCAATTATAAAAGAAATTTTTAATTTAAAGCAGAATATAGTTCCATTCCACATCCCGTGTTAATAGATATGTGATATATATAATTATAGACTATAATTATATATAATTACATATAATTGTGTGTTATATACAATATAATTATATGTTCATTATATTATTATTATTATTTTATTATTATTATTATTATTGTTATTATTATTATTATATTAAAGATGTAGTAATTGCCATCATATAGCTTAAGTATTCCAGCACAAATCAGTATCATAAAGAGAATGTTCGTATTGCGAGAACTGATGACGTGACATCTCATGATCATATTATTGAATACGTTAAAAGATTTACCAATATTTCAATGTCGGCGAAATCTGATTACAACTTATCATTCGCGAGAGATCTTGGCTTCTGAACACACACGCAATAACGATCACAAAAAGATAAACATAATTCTGTCCCTTCGTTAACATTGTTATTCAGCAGGTGTATTCCAAGATTTCGAACGAACTTACTCAATCATTCGTTCATTTGCTCACTTACTATATCTCTCGCGTGTTCATTTTCATCGTTCATGAACGATAATAAACTGCAAAAAAGCGAAAGCAGGATGAATCGACGGTAAAAGGTTGATATATTTATTAACTCGACCGGCTTATCAGTCGCGTATCGGTACCTCCCTTCTCGCACAAATAAACACGAGTTTTCTGCCGATCGCAACGACGACTGGATTCGACCGCCCATGTCGACGGTCCGACTATCAGCTGACAGTCAGAATCGTATTATTGAGAATTTTATTGGCGTCCCCCGTATCCGCGAAGATCGTGAAGAGTGTTGATCGCAAAGTTGCATCGGAGCATTAATTGTGAGCCACTTCTTCGACGCCGAGGCACATGAGTCGATGTACGCTGCTCGTTAAGAGGCGGATCTCTCCAAGGCGGGTGCGCCGTGATCATGCTGCCGAAAAAATTCTGCGAATTACGACGGGCCCCGGGGACGCGAGTACGGACAAAGAATTTTTTTCCCTGCGAATATTATTGTGCGCAACGATGCATTCGTTACCGGAAAACGACGACCACCGGGCTGGACGATAAATTAATGGTTAAGACAGACTTGCTTAAACATGTACATTGTAGTTAAAAAATTAAAAAGATATTAAAATGTTTGAATGAAAGAACAAAATGTGCCTCCCCCTTTTTACAATGCATATTGAATAACTTAGTAAAATTAACTCTTCTATCAAAAATTTTTCAATCTTTTTACTACAATGTTTCACGTTTTCTTCTAAATATGTAAAAGTAAAAATAAAATTAAATCATTTTTTTCACTTTGCATAAAATAATTCTTCGTTGTTCAAAGGAGAGAATTTATAAAGGCGTTATAATTCGCACAAAAAAGTATAAAAATTATGACTGTTTTTAATTTGAAATCCTGATATCCATTTAGTAATCAACGAAAGTACATTTTTTTTGTATTTAAATAGTCATGTTATATTTGTACAAAGCAGATATATCATTTCGCAATTTAAATTATTAGGAGATGAAAGAAGTAACATAACTCTTCAATTTAACTACACAATAAAGTGCTACTTAAAGTTTAGATATCTCAGAAAAAAACATATAACCATATCGAAAATACAATTTTTTATAAAAAAAAACTGTTTCCGAACAGGTCATTTGATGTCATCAAATTCCTCAGAACAAATTCCACCCTTTCGTAGATCCAATATACATAGAAGGAGAGGGATCACTGATCGTGATCGTTGAGCGAACCGGAAAGAGGGTCTCACGAGTGTTTCCACTTATAATAACATTCCGAAACACGTAAATACATTCGAGTGGCACGACGCGCTGCTGTAGGTCCTCGGTAGCGAAGATGGCCCGGGCGACAGTCGCTGGTTAAAGCCGGATCTACCAATGGCCTGACGTAGCCCGGATTGCGGCTACCAGTTGTCGACGATCTTAAACGTGGTTTCGGTAGAAGTGTTTTTTCTTTTTTGGCAACCTGTCGTGCTTGCTACGAAACTTTGTGATGTCTCGATGACGGCGACCCCGATTCCAGTATTTTCATTACGGGAGAAAGATTTCTGTCGCTCGAAAAATTCCTTTCATCCACTCTTATGGGAGAGACGTGAAGTATATTTTATTATCGTTTCGTAAAAGGTAAAGAAATAAGATTAATTGATACCTACTGATATTGAGAAATTACCCGTCGCGTTGTACGCGATATAAAAAGTTCATTACGCGTGAAATCGCGACGAACGCACCTGTTCTCAAGTTATTAAACCCAAACGGCTGCGTGTGTGGTTGGGCTTTACATCGACGACGTTTATATTTAAGTTCCGCCGACGCGTATTGATTTTCATATCTAAAACTTTGCTCGAAATAAATCACTTATCAGTTAATCTGATATTATATTTATTTATAATTATTAATAGAAATGTAAAAAGCATTTATTGTTCTGAATTTTAGAACCGATTTTAAATATACTAGCCGCATTTACCGTATCATGAAATATTCATGAAATTCTCAAGAAAGTATGATAATGGATTCAAATAAATCTTCTAAAACTTCTGATAATTCTAATTCATAATCGAATTAATATCGTAAGAATGCTAATATTCAGCTGACGAGATGAGAGAAACACATTTTTAAATGTAATTCATAGTTTATGCTACTATGATTATTTTACGCAAGTCGGCAACGCTTTTCAACATTTATACTGGGTATCTCAAAACTAATATTATGTCGTCTGATTAAATCATAAATTTTTCTTATTAACATACATTCTGTACCAAGTATATTTCAAGTATGTTAATTCTAATATTTCTTGTTAATGTTTTATAGGATTGCCTCGCAAAATAATAAAGACATCGTATCAAAGTTTTACAACTACGTTTTACAACTACATTATATTAATAAATCGTTTATTATTACATTATATTATGCTCATAAATTTTCCTACTTTAGTTGTTCCACCAGTCTAATTTATATAAATTGCCTACTGACCGCTGATTCAGAAACTTAAAAGGGAAACTTAAAAAGAGAAATCATCTTTTCTTAAATCCCGTATTCAGATGCAATGTCGGTATTGAATAAAAAAAGAGTACGCAAAGATCGTTTCATAACGGAAGACAATACAATGCTGCATGCTAATTAGACGCCATAGAAGAATTCAAAATTGTCATGTATGTGTCCTTTTAGAATTGATTCGTAACGAGCTTTTTCTGTTCTTTCCTGAATATTCGTCAGAGATTAGTTTACCGGTCACTTCTTTATATTAATAAAAAAATCAAAAATCATGGCTTTTGCAGTAATGAGAAAAATCACTTCTTGCAGCGGTCGCTTCCTCGATTTGGCAGCTTCGTAGTCAGCAAAATGCACTTTGCTACATCTGCGAATTACACACTGCATACTTCAAATATCCTTTACATTCGCGAGTGAACGGATTTCACAGAGTTAAATTTAACGAAGATTATGTCTATCATATATATATTTATCACTGTTCTGTGATTGTGTTACACACACAGGAAATAGAAGTAACTCGTTACTTGTAACAAAGATACAGTTACAAGTTACTTTTTTGTAACTTTACTGGTAACTACATTACTTTTTATAACTGTAACGATAAGATAATTACATTTTTTTAGTAACGAATTTTACAGTTATTTTTATCGTTATTTTGCACACGATTGGACACAGCACTTGAGACTAAAGAGTCCTAGACACCCCCGTCCGCTGTGATTGGTGATCGATTTTTAAAAAGTAACGAAAAGTTACTTTCTCAAGTAACTGTAACTTGTTACTTTTAAAAAGTAACTTTCCATTCCTTATACATTACAAATGATATACTATGAGAAATACTGTCATGTTTTATTAGTATCGTGAAAAAAATTCCTTATTCTTTTTCCTTCTTTTCCTTTTGGTTTTGCGTTTATTACTATCACATTTCAACCGTAAAAATGCTATTGAATGTCCGTTTAGAATGCATAATGATTAGCTGTGTTAGAATGCATTTCTTTGAAATTCGGACCTCAAAGAAGCTTGTATAACACGCCGCCGCCGACCGGACGGAAGTTACACAGATTAGGAAAAAAAGAATAACGGAATACCGCTCGATGGTCAATGTGTAAGGCCCATCGCTCTTTCATTGCTTTCTTTACATTTTTCGTAAAATCACTCAAGCATTATTGATCACAAATAACAATCTTCTTTGTTCACGCCAACTATTTTATCTTATCATTATGCCAACTGCTGTGAAAAATGCTTGTTCATCAACCACCATTTAAAAAAATTTGTATTCAAAAAGATGAAAACAAATTGTTTAAAGAGACCGCATTGAATAAACTACTGCTCTTTAAATCCGGCTAGAAAGTTTTTCTATCAAAATAAAATATAAGATCTATTTATATATACATGTATAGATCACAGTAACTAATTTTAGTTAAATACATAGATAACAAAAAATACTTTATAAAAAATCATATTTTATAAAGAAAAATAAATTACATTTAAAATTCACAATTATTTTTTAATGAAATACACATTCATCATTTTTATAAAACAAATATAAATTTGTAAATTAAATTTAAATTTACTAAAACAAAAATTTGATTATAAAATTTCAGACAATGTTAATAATTTTTTTTCACAGAAACTGCAAGCGTCATAAAAATATAATTTCATTCATTACCAACGGTGCAAACGGAGATATTTTATTGTTACTTTCGCCGTATGGCTAGTATTGCAGACTTTATAGAATTATATTAATATGAATATTATATTAATAGAATTATATCTTTCTATGTAACACGCTATGCAATATATATGCAATCGTGTTTTCTACATTTGTTACGTGTACAATTTATTAGCATGTTTTCTACAGTAAAACATGGATACGGTTCGTTTAACATTCGCACGCGAATGTTTATCTTTGGTTTCCATCGAGGCTTTAAAACGAAAATTATGTCGTCTGAAGAATTTAAGGGAAAAATTTATAAGTACGGTTTGGACTAACCACTTTCGTAAAACAATATAATTATCCGCCGCCATTTACCATATCAGTCTAGACAAATCTCTCTGACGACGAGACAGCAACAAATATCCGAACTAATCTATCACGACTGGTCGAACCTTCTTAATAATGACGTAATTGCTTAATTTCTGTTTTCAGTCGCGATGGAAGGCTGCTACCGACTCACTTATTAAAATTTAAAAATCCTGTCCGGTTCTGTCTTAATTAAACGTTGGGCCCGTCTGTCCCTTTAACCGACTATAATTTGATGCAACGGCGAGTTCGCTTTGAGGTTTCAATTTGTACTGCCATTACCAAAAAAATTGAAATCAAAGCAAAAGCAAGTTGGGGAATCATAAGTGAACCTTTGCAATGCTTAATTACGCGTAATGATTATGCAGGAATTGCATCTTGAATGTACTGTTTGGTATGCATGATCTTTTGATATCAAGAAGCGTAAGTGAAAGAGAAGTAAATGATATTCCTAATTAATAATCAAGCTAAATTAAGGATGAATGCGATCGTTTTCTACCTCGTGCGCGCAGTTACGTGCACGCGACGAAACGCTGGTTTCGCTGCTCTTCGTTTTCTCTTGCATTCATTTGTATAGCTCGACATCATCATCTGGTCCTTTATACCTCTCTCTCTCTCTCTCTCTCTCTCTCTCTCTCTCTCTCTCTCTCTCTCTTTTCTTCAGAGAAAACGGAATCTGGCCAAGATCTTGCAAATCCTCGGATCGGATATATTTTTCTGCGTCGAAGAACTGAGAATTTACCGCCCGCGAACGCGCGTGGACGATACAGAGAGAGTGTAACAAGGACAAATATTTACTCGAGCGCGAGAGCGGGGCCGATGGTAATCCCGAACGGATCCTCGGTGAAAACGGCGTTCGATATAGATCTCACACGGCGGGTGAGACTACCTGTCCCCGTTTGTCGATATACGCTGCCTCAAGAATGAATCACCCGGAAAACGTGGACGGGTTTTACTTAATACCATGGATTAGGGTTTAAGCCCCTCTATCGACCATTCATTCGAAGGTACAATAAACGTGCCGACTGCAGAGGGAATTATTCTTAAGCGAGCCTCGTGTCTGCGCCATCGCTGCATCGGCAGGTACAATGATCTTTCGTAACCGGGCCGGAAGTGACAGAATGCAGGGTGCAAGCGATTGAAGGCGCTGAATCTGTGTCACTGATATTTCGGATCATTTGGATGAGCACGATGCACGATGGTGAATGAAGAGCCTCAAACGTGTTGCGGGGTACCGATGTAAAGACATAATAACGTGCAATTTCTGTAACGAAGTAAATCTGGACACATTACGAGCGCTTTCCATCGCGAATTACAGTAAATTACCTCATTATCCGAACGATCAGTTTCATTGCCTCGTCGAGGAGTACGCAATTAAGCTATGTACCGGAAAAAATCGCTCAATCGATCGCCTGCATGACCGACTTTGTAAATGCCTCGACAATCTCCATATATTATGATCAACGGTAATCGGCTCTCTCATCCTGAATCTGCGGGATCGACATATCCAGAGCACGAGATTGTTTCAAAAAACTGAAACGCTTCTTGTCTCAAAATGACTTGCTTGTAATCAATATTTTGAAGGAGAGAAAAAAGCTTAGCAATATGTAGCATGTACAATTAACAATACTCAGAAAAAAATAAAAACAAAATCTACATTCACAAATCTCGTACGAGCTGATAAGAATTAATAAATCATCGTGTACGTGACAAACAAAAAACCATGTGACACAATCATCATTTTCGTGTCGGCTAATATTTTGCGAGATATCGCGAAACCAAACTATTTTGCACGCGCGTCATTCTTGCAAAACGCTTATTATTCACTAGTACGCGAAACGCTCTTATCACATTCGTAATGTAATCTTTATTTAACTTTAACTGCTTTGTAAAACGTTATCACAGATAATTTATAAATTAATAAAATAATACCACGATTTTTGCAAAATATTTAAAATAATATCTGACAAAAATATAATAATGTGTGCACTTGAACATATAATAGCTTTGTGTATTAATTACTGTTAAATAATTTTTTTTATAAGAATTCCTTTTTGCAAAATAAAAATTATAATTTACGAATATCAAAATGTGTTGTATTATCAGTTGAAAAATTATTGTTATCACAAAATATATTATATTATCAGTTTAAAAAATTATTGTTACCACATATCATACATTTCAGCCCAAATACAATACTCATGTGATATGATGGTTCATTCGCACGAAACGCAGCCGAGAAAGCACGATCGCTCGAAATTTTCTCGCAGCGAAGAAGATACGCATATCGCAAAAACAATGAGCATCCGACACGGATACATATAACTCGGAACGAATTCGCTAATTCGCAGGAACTCCTTAATTACAACACGGGCGAACTCTATTCGCCGACTACCGTTTAGCACTGCCGGGTATGCGTATCTGGGCTCCTATAAATCCGGCTGTCTGCTGGCTTAATACCGTGGCGAAATCAATTTACCGTGGGTGGCTGCTATACATATCGGGCCCGTGCTGTAATTAAATTGTTACTTCGGGCGGACCGCACGCCAATCGACATGGGCGGCCACTGAACACCCACACTCGCGCTCCCCGCCGCCGTATTTATGGGCCCTTTATACCCAGAGCGTGTCCTCTATTAATAACGCGGGATATTAATGAATCCCTGGCTTTATCCGCGTATCCTGGGAAGATCGCGTAGGTGGAAACGTTGTCGTAGGCGCCACGTTAAGTCCCGCTGTCTCCCTTTCCCACCGAGGCCCCCTTTGTAGGAATCCTTCTTAAGCGCTCACTTTTTAACGGCCGTGTTTTCCATCAACGTGCAAGCACACCTCGCGTGTGTTTCATTAATGAATATTCGAACGATTTAGAGGTGAAATATCGTTCGTGGTAAAAGGTAATATGTTCGGCCGCGCGTACGTGGTAGTGATCTATGGGCGATGTAAGGGCGCGGAGGTGCTTCGATCGCAACCATTAATCATCCAGGATAGATGTTGTATAATAATTTATCGATTTCGTGGTATTATGAATGGGAAATTACGACAGTCGATTATGGATTCTCTGTCTCTTACTCGTACGTGGCGATACGAAGATTGTGCTATGGCTTTTGTGCATGTATATGCCCTTCCACCTTCCCTTGCAGTTAATAATAAGCGAAGAAATTCAATATATATATATGTATCGATAAAAAATTGCAACTTACTTAAAATCCCAATTAAATACGGTAATTGCGCAGAATATATATTCTACAATCAGCCATTAGGAATAAAATCAAAAGATAGAAGCTAGAAATTGACCAATCACAGTCGTGAGAAGAATAATTGACTATTCAATTGATTGATCAATTTCTAGCTTCTGATTTCTGATTTATTATTAATGGCTTATTGTTATAAAATATGTGTACGAATGGGAGCACACCTTGCTAACGCATAATACATAAAGCGTAAGAGAATCAACCAGAGTCTTTCCTTTCACGAAATGAAAACTTTGATTGGTTAATTCTTACGCTTAATGCGTTATGCAAAGATGTGTACTCTGGCCTTAAGCCAGAAAGTCAAATCATTTATTTTGTTTTTGCAATTAGTTTCAGGGCATATTTACAACAAAATTTCTTAAATGAGGTTAACTGATATTGTTGATATTTTTGATTGATACTTTTAGCTAACGTTATACAGCCAAAAAGTGAATATGTGATATTATCCAAACTCATCTCGCATAGCTTCGCAAATTTCTTGCAAAAAGATATTCTTCGACATGTAACGGTTATTTTTAGTAGTTTACTTTTCGACATCCCACATGAAATTGCCGTTAATGAAGAAGCGAGCTATCAGTGTTCTCTTTGCGGACAACGTAAAATCACGGTTTTACCTCATACTTGGCACTGCGCGTGCTTTTGCGGTCACCTCGGTTGTTCGTTTACATAGATCTTCGTCAGCGGGAATCGTATGTTCGTTTCGAAACTCCGTTAGCATTGGTAGGTAGACTGTCACGCGTCGCAACGGGAAGAATCGCACGTGTCATAAATATACATGGACGATCGGCGTAGATTCGTGCGGTCGCTTCCTTGCTTTTAGCTTATCTGTCCTCGTGGAACATCCTGAATCCAGAACGTGAGAGGGTTTTACGGAGTGCTCGACCACATCCGATAATTGGTAAGGGTAAACTCATTCGAGTGATATTTGTTTGCTCGACCGTTACATAAATAGAACCGATAGTCATCACCCATAAAATTTAGCATAGAAATTCTCTTATCCATCAAGAAGGTACATGAGTCAGTGGAAAGAATTTTATAGAGTATGGATAAGTAAAAAAAAAACTTGAATCAATTCTTTTATATCTATTTCCATCAACGTAAATTAATTTTAATCTCGGTTCAATTTTTTATCCTTTTTTAATTCTTAAAACTAAAAAGATATGAAGAATAAGTTGAATCGAGATCAAAGTTAATCAGCAATTAGAAACAGACATTAGAAATAAAATTGGTTACTACTATAATCACTAAAAAACAATTGAATTGGAAGAAAATATTTTGTCAGTCTATTATCACGAGTGTGCGGAATTGAGCTCGTAATTTCGACGTTAAGAAAGTCGGGAAAATCGAAATGAAAAAATTCAGTTGCATTACAATCTGCGTTTTTCCCGCAACGCGACCGAGCGTTTTCCCAAGAAGAAATGCGGAGGCGCAACAGCAGGAAACGCGTCGAAACGAAAAGTTGGCGTTATCATTAACTCCATTTTTCCCATCCGTTTTGCGCCATTCGTTAGAGAACCGCGAGATCGGCGGTGCGGTTTTTAGAGCGGTTATCGACCGGATGTCGAGCATCGTCAGCAGAAGAAACGCTCACCGGCACGATATTACCGTAACATCTCTACTCCGACTCGCCGCTGATTGGCAACTGAGCGCTTTGTACACGCACGACTTCCTGAAAACTTCGTATATAAATCACGTATGCATCCCGTACAATTTATCCGCGTAAAGCGCCCACGAGTATGCGTGAGAAAGTGTACGTGAAAGAACGCTCTCACGCGACACTGAAAACGATGCAGACCCCATACACATAATTTTCTTATTTATATATAATTTCAAAGATATTGACAGACTTATTGAATTGCAGTTAGAACTCAATCAGCGTCGTGCATCACACCAATGTTGGCCACAATGACAAGTTAATTAGTTCCCAAGGAGAATCATCGGTACACTCGCTCGCAGGTCCGTACAAAGCAAGAAGGAATGCCAGATGGCGCGGATAAAAAAATACCGTTTCTCATTACCATAGCAGCACGAAATGACGAACGTTTTGCGCGTTCTCATCCACAATTCCAGCAACATTATGTTGTCGACGTTTGAGTACACTCAGGCGCGCTCTCACGTAACAACTACGAGTAATTACTACGCTTCTTCTTGGCTTGCAAGATCGGTATGTTCGGTACGTAATTTCGTTCAGAAAAACAAATAATCGACAATAAAACGCGCAGTAATCAAGCTGTGAAGACGGCGTGGACGAAGAAGAGAGACAAATTGTATGTCATGAAGATTTTGATGTTATGGAACAAACACCCAGAGAAAAAGTTACTTCGATTTAAAGAAATTTCGGTTAAATGAAAAAATTTCTTTGATTTTAAGAAATAATATTTAAATCAAAGAAATTTTTTTATTTAACCGAAATTCTTTTAAAGCTACATTTTCTCTGAGTGAATGAAAAGCAGCAACGGATGTGATTCCTCTTAATTGTTTCTCCTCATTAAGTAAATCCTCATACATCATGTACAATAACTCCGTAATATTGAAGCGAAAAGTAGATGTGAAAGTTCGACAATGCCAAAGCGTTTCGTGCACATGACAGATTCATGAGATCGATCCCGAGGCGATCGTACGAAGAGAGCACTCTCGACGAACCTTCTTCCAAGGGCGGCGGAGTAAATTTTTTGTATATGTGGAATGAATTTCGGGGAACGCGTGTGAAGACGTCTAAAAAAAAGTTCGAACGAAGAAATCCTCTTCCGGGAAAGGGGGGAATGGAAATATTTATAGACACTTATAATATACAATAACAAACAAAAAATAAATAAAATATACGAATACTTATTTTGCTATTCTTCATTTCTTTATCGCGAATGTAGTTCGTCGAATGTTATTTGTATTTATAAATTCATTCATACGCTCGACTAATAAAAATAACGGATTTTGAGCGGCTCGTAAAAATATACCTTTACTCGTTAAAAATTTAAGTTAGCTGTAAGCTCGATGTGTGGAAATTCCATACATATCAAATTCACATATGTGGAGTCCTTCACCATTCCACAGATCGCCCTTGCCTTCTTTTACTCTCTCATCGCGCAAGATGAACTTTGAAATTTTCAGCAGCGATATGCAATATATAGGTAATCGTTTTAATTCACCCCACGGCGTGCAATTTAGCGCGTTCCCCGATCATTCGGTCGGGCCAGTTTGTGTCGAATCAAAAATCGCGAACACACCACGTCGGTGGCTAATCGCCCGAGGAATAGCTTTAACGGGAGCTGTCTCGTGTGTGCTCGCAACTCACTCACTCTCTCTCTCTCTCTCTCTCTCTCTCTCTCTCTCTCTCTCTCCCTCTCTTAGATATTCACCTGCCGAAAGAGCAATAAAGTATGAGATTACGCGACCGCCATTAATGCGAGCGCAAAACTAATTAAGTCGGGCGACACGAGATCTCCTCGGGATATTCACGCTCAAGTAATTTCGGTGCCGGCCTGAAGAAATGAGTAACGCGGACGGTCGCAAACGTACGATTTTAATTATTTATTATTGTACTCGACTATGTAACATATAAGCTTCGCGTGGCTATTACATGGGGCCAGATGGTTTCGTCGGATGGATATTAATTGGTAGACGATTTGAAATCCCGAGATCGCTGCGAGGCTATGGATATTCACGTTCGTGCGCGTTAATACAGTAATTACGTTCCATTTGTATATCAATGCGTGTATTTGAATAAATTACAAGACGCTTCTTTTTCTACTTCGAAGGTGGCGGCCTGCCACCTTGTGCGTGTAGAGATATTTGTCAAACTGCTAGCATTCGCTGCGGTCATTTGGGAATCGATGGCTCAATTAAAATTCTATATACTAAGCACGGGGTTCAATTAGGCCCGCTTGTATACGCTGGCATTTGAATAATGGCAAAAATAAAAGACGCATTTTTTAACAAATCATTTTGTAACATTAGAAAATATCTTAGCCCTTTAGAAGATTAAAAAATAATTCTGTAAATTAATTTATATCCAATTTATACATAACTAGAGATAGACTCTAATAAAATCTGGTAGCAAGCAATTTTGTCAAAACAAAAATGAGAAAAAATACGTATACTATTCACTTTTTATATGCTATCTCAGTTTAATTTATATAATCTTATTCATTCTATACTGAAAAAATGTTTGACATGAATCACCATTATTTTATTGACAGTGCATTACATATATATATATATATATAAATTTTCTTATTTTTTAACTAAAAAAATTGTGTTGTTCTAACTAAATTTTGATTAAAATAACCAAATTTTAATTGAAACAACACAATTTTTTAAATAAAAAATAAAGTTTTTGTAATTCACATAACAAGAAAATAATGATTATTCATAAACATTTTTCTCAATGTAATTTACTGAAGTTGACGCAAACTAATCAAAAGATTGTCATCTCGTATGGTCAGATTTTGTTATATCAAGGTAAGGTCTCTATATATATAAATAATATTAAATATAATAATTCTGCAAATTAATTTATATCTTCTATCACTTTCCTAATTCTCCTAACATCCAAGATCAAATTTCACGATCAATTATTATTAAAAAATATCTACGATGAAGTGAGTTAAAGAGATTGGATCATTGCAAATCCTCGATTCGTATCAGAGAAAAAGAGAGGAGGAACACGCGAACTTCTGGCAGTCTGCGTTCCGTCGCGTTATTATCGGTGAGTTTACCTCTATATCGAACGCGCCGATGCTCCTCGCACGAAAAGGAATTCGGCGGGGGCTATTCTGCCAATTTGACACAGTTTCACCGTGAAGACAGCTTAAAGGATACCGCGTGAGTTACGACCGCCGGCAGCGATTATCTCCCGCAGCTGGCATAATAAAATTGAAATCGCATTGTGCCGCGGTACTCCGCGGCTGCGCAGCAATCAACGTTACTTTTATCGTTCAGAGAAACGTTACCGGTCAGCCGGCCACGAGTAACTACTTGCGCGTATTCGTCGCTGCCTGTGTTACGAGCTGCGCACTCGCCTCGTAAAAGCGAAATCTCCAGAGGAATGACAAGTCGATATGCGACGATAAAATGCGACTCCTCGGCGTCTAATCGCTTTATTGTGGCTTTTATAGCGGATGACATACATGTCAAACATAATCTTCGATGAGAATACCGCGAATCCTTCGTCTCGATGCTTGAAACTAATTATTTTATAAACTGTGATAAGCAAAAATCACAAAATTTTTGGATTTTATTTTATTCTATGAATAATATTTGAATTTTATTAGCTTCATTAATATTAATAAAAATAAAAAGATAAAAATCGTATTTTTTATAACGATATTTTACTTGTATAGAGCGAGTAAAATATTCGGTGTGTGTGTGCGCGCGTGTGTGTGTGTGTGTGTGTGTGTGTGTGTGTGTGTGTGTGTGTGTGTGTGTGTGTGTGTGCGTGTGCGTGTGCGTGTGTGTGTGCGTGTGTGTGTGTGTGTG
>Ga0157363_1002795_pt1 | contig 15522 bp, 9 predicted proteins | sample AttsexASBM1_FD_111477 | JGI IMG/M metagenome (GOLD analysis project Ga0157363, IMG submission 111477) | Fungus gardens microbial communities from leaf cutter ant in Ribeirão Preto, State of São Paulo, Brazil - Atta sexdens ASBM1 | ecosystem: Host-associated > Fungi > Mycelium > Unclassified ...
GACAACAGAGAAAAGGTTTTTTGCATCGGATTGTGACTGGAGATGAGAAGTGGATATTCTACAACCCCAAGAAGAAAAAATAAGCCCGGTCAATCGTTGCCATCGACCTCAACATCAACACCACGGCCGAACATTCATGATTCGAAGATCATTCATGGCTCTGTATCTGGTGGGCAAAAGGGTCTTGTTTACTATGAGCTGCTGAAACCTGGCGATTCCATTACGGGCGATCGGTATCGGCTACAATTGATTCATTTGAGCTGTGCATTGCGAGAAAAACGGCCGGAATACGAGCAAAGACATGATAAAGTTATTCTTCTTCATGACAACGTTCGGTCTCATGTCGCTAAAGTCGTAAAAAAATATTTGGAAACGCTCAAATGGGATGTTTTATCACACCTGCCGTATTCTCCGGACATTGCTCCTTCTAATTACTGTTCCGAAGGATGCAGCAAGTCACCGGTTCACTTCTTTCGCAGAAATCGAAAATTGGTTCCAAAATTGGATCGTCTCCAAAGACGAGTCATTTTTTCGAGATGGAATTCGAAAATTGCCTGAGAGATGGGAAAAAGTAGTAGGCAGCAATGGACAATACTTTAATTGATCTGTTCATTCATTTTATTTTGAAATAAATGCATTTTTGAACACAAAAAAACGGACCGAACTAATTTGTACTCCCAATAGATAGCATCAGTTGCAGCTTTTTTGGTCTTTTTCTTATTTATCTGAAAAAAAAAAGATATATCAATACATAGCTAAATTGATCGTAAAAAATTCATCCCAATTATATTTAGTCTTCTACTTTTGTTTTACAGAATTTCGAGAGACATTGGAACATACTATGAATATGAAGAGGAGTTGGCCTATCATATTAAGTGAAAATTAATCGGAACTTCAAGCGATAATAATGTTGAGCGATCAATTCCATTTAATAAAACCATCATTAGTAATCGTGATTCAAATGTATCTAAGTGTAATTTTGGCAAATATTTATACATATGATAATGGTCGCGTTCAGCAGACAACTGTTGCGGAGCGAATCCGTGAGCACTCGCTACTATTAGTGCTTCTAGATCATCCAATAGCAGCGAGCGCTCATGGATTTGTTTGGTCAGCTTTTTAACTTGAGTTGTCAATGTAGCCATTTGCTTGATCAATTGTTGCATAGTATCTTGGTTATTTGTTGGAATTGCCTGTACTGCATGGACGTCCATCGATGAAGGATGTTCTTTGAACTTATTCGCACATTCTAGTTTGTCCAAATTTGCGCCATCAAATATTAGAAGCATCTCTTGAATGCGAATAGGCGTTATTGTAACGCGGTGTGTTCGAAACGTGGTTACGCGCCTTCACTAGTCACACATAGAGACGCGTCGCGTGGTGGTATGATGAGGTGCCTCTGGCGCGTCCAATGAGACAGTGGTCCCGTGACCGAAAATGCTAGACCCCGCGGTTGTGAACCGACGCGCTAAGTTGTTTTATCTTTACCCTCGTGGTCCTTTGAGCCAGCGGCGTTTGAATGCCTCGAAGCTCCTGTCCAACAACAACATGCCTTGGAAATTTCTTATAGTTCCTCAGATCCTACGTGGCGGTTGGCTTACTTCACTCGCGATTCGTTTATCGCGCACAATTAGTCGAGGGAATACGGCGAGAAGAGGGATGTAAATAATTTGTACTGGATTTACAATTCGTATGTAAATTTATTACTAATGAGGTCAGCTCTTTACAATTCTTGCCCACTTAGTTATAAAATAAGACTCATTAACTGATTATCACTACGAGACGATTAATTATAAAATAACTGAGTTTAATATCAGGTAGCTTCTGGTAGAACATGTGATTGATTATTAAAATATTACCCAACGCGCGATCTCAAATTAATCCAAGGATGAACACGAGATGGAAGGATGCGAGTTAATTAGTCATGTTTAATTAAATCCACTTGTAGCGAGCTCAAAAGCATACGCGTTTATTATGTATTCTAGAATTATGCGCTAAGGTAATTTAAGAATAGTACGATTAATGAGATATTCCGAACTGTCCCAAGAATTCAAGGATGTAGAAGATTTAGTAAAGCACGAATAAATGGAAGTGTGGATAGAATTGTGTTGTTAGGATTCAAGACTTGGAATTGGATAAAAGAAACACGTGGCTTACAACGTCATGGTACCTTGACCGCTCGATTGGAGATCCGGATGCAGAGAGAGCGAGGGAAGCTTCCTTCCGCGTAGCGTTCCTTCTCCCACGCGTCGGTTGCGCAATCGAAGAAGAATGATTCTTAAGGCAGAACTCTCATGTAGCGACGCGCTCGCCGCTGCGACGCTCGGATCACTTTTCATGCGTGAGCGATATTACGAGGCACTGATGATACAGTTAGCGATGGAAAGGGAAAAATGCCGGTGCGGACGTAACAAATGCGAGGTTACACTCAGTGTATCCCAAGAAAAAATGCTATAAGATATTTCTTTAGTTCAAATGGAATATCACGTATCTACGCTATTAAATAGACTTTCATTTCAACTGCCGCGCTACCCTTCAAGATAATTGTCAACTAGTAATGTAGGCTAGAATCCTGTTGAGATTGACCATCATTTAGACATCTTCTGATTGGTCCGCCATCTTTTCAGGATACGTAAAATAGAATGAGATAGATGCATAAAATGAGGTGCGTGGATATCTCATTCTATTTTATGCATAATCTATCCCATTCTATCTTAAGTTAGATCCTGAAAAATATGACAGACCAAATCTCTAATGTAGGGCGCGCTTTCAATGGCTAAGTTCAGCAAAATGCGTTTATTTCGCAATTTTCGGAGGTTTTATTCGCACTGATTACATTATATTCCGTGGATCGGAAATCCATACAAAAGAATAAGAAGAAGAAGAAGATTACATTATACTTTTAGATCTCTAGAGAAATGGTCTCAACCTAGCAAACAATCATAAAACGATTGCAAAATTGTTGCTTTATATGTGCATTCAACGTATTCATTAACGCAGGAACATGCACTTACAATGATATTAACGCGTTAATATGCTATAATACGTTATTTTATACATACCTTACATACTACAGAATTTCAGAAATAAAAAGACACTTTTATCGATAAAAACACGTTCTGAATATGGGCCTATATCGGCTGCGTTAATGGATACATTGAAAGATATAAAGCGGGCCATAATATTTATGTACACTACTTTATTAAATTAAATTTAAATTAAATTAAATTGGAAATCATAATCTATAAAATGGAACATTACAAATGTTTTTTGTATACTGAAGAAGATATTCCTCGATCAACCGCTTACCGTCGACGACGACGACGAGTTGCTTACCAAAGAACGTTATTGAAATATCAGTCTCTTATACTCTTGATTAAGTATTATTCGTTATTTATAATCGTATCGATGTATTGAAATTTTCCTATTAAAAATATAATATTGAGTTTTTTATACATAATGTACAAGAAAAATTGATCCTTCTAATTTTGCTTTCTACTGTATTTGGTAAACACGTATATACATATAAATCTAATTAATAATTTTTCCTAATCTCTAAAGCAAAATTTTCAAATTACAGACGTAAAAAGTATGAGTGGTAGGGAACGGAGGAGACGACCTAGGATCAAGGGTGAACTGCGGCGGCAAATAAATTTATTCTCAAGAGAGACTTCTCTCGCTGCCACCGTTTGTTTTCTTTTAGACCATTCCCATCCTTTCATCATTCATAATCATTTTCATGTATAGTCTACAATTTGGAAGCTTTGAAGTATGATGGAGAATCTCTATCATGTATGTTCCAAAGTGTGATATATATCTGTTTTCTGTTCCTGCACTAGATTGCTCTAGAACTCTCTTTCTCGCTTTCAACAAATATCAAACTAGCGGATTACTACATATAATAAATGTAGGTATTGGAGGAAATTCAGATTCACAAATAACAACGTTCGTTTATTATCACATACATACAATATACAGGGTGTCTAGAAATAATCGCCAAATATTTCATGAGCAGGTAGAGCGAACTAAACTGAATCGAAAAGTTCTTTACCATTTTGTAAGTTTCCCCAATAGTTAACGAGATATTAATCTTTAAAAATAGCCGAATACTACTGCGAAGTGTATATGTCTACCAATCGCTTGGTACGCGGGCCATGGGAAGCTGAGATAGTCTGGCAAGCGCGCCGTCCGAGCTATGGAGGCTTGCGGCGGTGTACGCGGCACGGGGCGCTTGCCAGCCAATTCCCAATTCCCGCGCGTCAAGCGATAGGGGGCGAGCGCGTGTATTCGGCTACCTTTAAAGATTAATATCTCATTAATTGAGGAAATCTATAAAATGGTAGAGGACTTTTCGACTCAGTTTAGTCCGCTGTACTTGCCTATGAAATATTTAGCGGTTATTTCCAGACACCTTGTATATCTTAACTCGACTTAACTCGTGTGTGTCGACGGTTAAAAAACGAAAAAGAGTAAAATTATCTAGATGAGAAATTCAGTATCGTGTTCGTGAGAGTGCGCTATCTGGTCGCAGAGTGTGTGAGGTCTAAGCAAGTATGAAGCATGAAGTATAGTAAAGTGTGTGTGTGTGTGTGTGCGTGTGTGTGTGTGTGTGTGTGTGTGTGTGCGTGTGTGCGTGTGTGTGTGTGTGTGTGTGCGCGCGCGCGCGCTCCATATGTACTCCCCTCTGAGAGTCTATGGATGAATAGGCGCGAATTGTATTTTCTTAAATTTATCACGTACAATATTTTCTTTGATGTGCGCCACAGTCATGTTTTCACTTCACAGTCGATTCTTCTTGTGGCAATTTAGGTACTTCTTCTGCGTTGAGTAAGAAGGCCTCAGCCTTTCTGTCGATAGAGCTACGTCACGGCCATTCATATGGATCACGTTCATTCTCCCTGTACCACTTCGTGTGACCTGGTATGAGAATGTTCGAGTAGTTTTCGAACGCCATCTTCCTTGATAAAAACGTGTGTGCCCTGTTCTAGTCATTGCTGTCGGAAGGCTGTCCGTTTTCCATGGTGATGCGTTGATTATCGACGGAGTTGCGTATGCGTTTACGAAGTGCCATGACGAAAGTCTCCGTGTCTTTTATAGGATCTCGGTTTTCTACAAATTCCCCGGGCACTCTCAGCGGTGCGGTAGATTAACTCCGCTGGAGAGCATTTCAGATCTTTCAGGTATGTGCGAAGGCCCAGCAATACTGTAGACAAAATCCAGCTATTGTCTCCCATCTTCGTGACAGGTTATAGAAGTTTTAAAAGTGCGGTGCCATCTCTCAATCAGACGTTTGATGATAAGGAGATATTCTGGTCTTCTTGCTCAGGAATTTCGAGAATGCTTGGAAAAAACTAGCCTCGAATTGTTTGCCTTGATCAGTAGTGATAATGACCAGGTGTGCCAAAACCCAGCCATTGATGAATGCTGCAGCAACTGTCTGCGCGGCCATGTTGGGGAATGGAATGGCTTCAGGCTATTTGGAAAAGCGGTCAATCATGGTTAAATACCTATACCTCCTCTTACCTTCGGAAGATGAGATCCAGGTAATTTGATGAAAACGCTAGTCTGACATTGAATTTTTTTTGGGTATGTTTTTGATATGCTATTGGGTTTTGCTACGCTGATAGTGAGGTACGTGCCTATAAGTGATGTTTCTATTGATTCCCGGCCAAACGAATTTTTGTTCGATTTGATGTTTGGTGGCTTTGCCGCTGGGGTGTGCCATTCCATGCACGGCGTTGAAATTCCTCAGAGTTCCTGGGACATAAGATCGTATCGCACCTTTTGAGCAGTTGCAATAAAGTGGTATAGTTGAGCCTGATAACGTAAATTCTTTTAATATTAAAGCTGATTCATCTTTCAAAAGTTCTTGAAGTTCTTCATCTTTCTGTCTGTTCCGTGGACAATTCTTCCATAGTACAATAGTTATTATAGGCACTTGGATAACGTTGATAACGTGTTAGGAACGATATTCTCTTGTTCAGCGATATGTATATTTGTGATGAATTGATGATTACGAATTCGAACAGACCAAAGGGCTAGTTACTGCCGTCTTTGGAATGTCTTCCAAAATTCGAAGACAGGTACCTGATGATATGCTTTAACTAGATCAAGTGTGATAAATACATGTTACTGTGCAGATGGTTGGCAAGGTCGTGTATATGAGGCAGCGGATATCTGGGGTCGTCACCGCGTTCAGATCACGGTAATCCCCACAAGATCTCCACACTCCAGGTTGCTTCTTCGATACCAGATGCAGTGGTATCGTCCAAGGACTATTGGAAGCAGATCCCAAGCTGCACCAAATATGCGAATTCTGCTTTCACAGTTCTCAGCTAGTCGTCGCGCTGGCAACTGGAGGACCTTTAGTTTGGATGTAGTGAAAAATTCCGTGTGCCGTCTGACGGTAATTGAAGTTCCTTGGTGACTCTCGGGTAGATCCGCCAGGATATGATGATATGCTGAGGTGGAAGCTATTGTCTTGACAGAAGCATAGGTCTGTCGTTTAAACCCTGGGATGATTAGTTGCGTTAACTTATCGATTAGACCTCATCTTAAATGTCCACTATAAAGCCGTAATGTTTGAGTAAGTCTGCTCCTATAACCAGACGTGAGATATCAGCCACGTGAATTGCACGTGATTCTGCGTATTCCAAGGTCTAGCGTGAGTATTTTTTGTCCATACATCTTGATTTGTAAGCTGTTGACAGCGTACAGAAAGTCGGTAAGATTGTTTTCTTGATTTCCGACGATGGTAAAAGCGAGATGTCCGCGCCTGTATCGACGAGAAAAGTTGTTGCTCTGTCGGTAACATGGAGCCGAGGAGATACCTCAAGATCATTGGTGGCTCCGATTGACGGCGGTCTTACTCATTTCCCTGAATTGCTTTTGCTTATGCACTACAGGGTGACGTGCACTTACGTGCTTAGTCGCCGAATCTCTGGTGGTAATAACGCAACTGTGTCTTTTGTTGCGATGTCGTATGCCTTGCCTGTCGTGAGCGACTTTTACTGTGGCTCTTTGCTCGGAATTGTTTGGTCAGCTTTTCAATTTAAGTTGTCAATGTAGCCATTTGCTTGAGCAATTGTTGCATAATATCTTGCTCATTTGTTGGAATTGCCTGTACTATATAGACATCCACCGATGAAGTGTTCTTTGAACTTGTCCGCGCATTTAACTAGTTTGTTCAGATTAGCGTCATCAAATATTAGAAACATCTCTTAAATGCGGGTAGGCATGCGTTGTTGCCAGAGGGTTCGCAGAAAGCCCTCAGTGGTATTCTCTCCTGCGAGATCTCTCATTTCACGTAGCAGTTGTGACAGTTTTGTCGCCGAGCTCTATGCCCAATAAAAGTGTTCACATCTGTCTTGCGAGTCTGTAAATCTTGTGATTAAGATTTCTTTAAGTTTATTGTACTTATCATTTTCTCCAGGATATCCGTGACTGTGATCATCATGGCCTCATCAAGGTGGCGCTGTATTTAACGTCATCCGACCTGATGCGGTAAGTGCTGAATTCGGATTTTAATTGGACGAACTATAGCTTCAGGCGATTTTTCCAGAAGATGGGAAGTCGAATGAATCTGAATTTCGCGCCGAATTCCTCGTGTCATCCGTGATACCTGGTTTAGCGTGTTTTCGTTCCTGGGTACTGTGTGCGAGTTTTCTTCTCTTCGGTGTGTTAGCTCTTCCGATTTGTCTTTGGTAACGACATGTTGGCACATGCTCGCCGTAATAATAACGCGCGATTGTGCGATCGCGGTTGCGATCTGTTGAGTCACATCGGATCACCAATTATGTAACGGATTGCTACATATAATAAATGTAAGTATTAGAGAGTATTAGAGGAGAAAAAACTCAGAATCACAAATAACAACGTTTGTTTATTATCACATACAATATATATCTTAACTCGACTTAACTGTGTGTCGAAGGTTAAAGAACGAAGAAGAGTAAAATTATCTAGATGAGAAATTCAGTATCGTGAAAGCATCTAGTCACGGAGTGTGAGTCTAAGTGAGTATAAAGCATGAAGTATGATTGAAAGAGTGTGAGAATGGTATGCGCGCGCGCGCGCGCGGTGTGTGTGTGTGTGTGTGTGTGTGTGTGTGTGTGTGTGTGTGTGTGTGTGTGTGTCTCCACAAAACGTATATCTATCTTACTTTAAGTTTTTGAAAGTGTACACTAGTTCAGCTACAGAAAACAGACTTATGATTTGGTTGTTAATACATATATTAGAGGCCTATATAACAGAGATTGGATCAATCGATATTGGATCAGTGGGGTTAGGTAGCCATCATCATTTTAATTCAATTTCTGCACAAAAAAGTTCTCTAAAGAGTTACAAAATCAACACAACTTTCAAGAAAAGGTTAAATTAGATACTAAATATTCACACAAATAAGAATACTTACACCATAATAATGGTTTTTATTGCACTTCCACACTTTGTATTGTCTTAATTTTTCTCTATATAATTTCTCTATATATCTATATGTATGTACATTACAAAGTTATATCTTGATGCATTAGATGCAATAGTGAATTATGGCGCTCTGATCATATGATTCAGACAGCTAATTAGACCATACCCTTCTATCGCATTTCTGTTATCTAGGTAGTGTATGTTATCGGAAAATCTAAGTAAAATAATTTAAATCGATTAATTCTTTGTGTGAAAATTTCGATGTACATTTTTTTATTTTATAGTGAAAATGTTATTTTATAGTGAAAATGTTATTTTATTTCAGAGTACAATGCCACCTGCAACGTCAATATCCCAGAATAATATTGAGATGATAGAAGCAATAACACAATTTTATGTCTGCCAATAGAATTACTGATAACTTACATGTGCCACATTCCTAGCACAGGTATGAAGTAATTTTGTGGAATTCTAATTATTATATATACATTTTAATAGAATAAGAATAACCTATTTTCTTAATTACTATGTTGTTTTTACCTTGCATTTTATTTTTGTTTTTAGAGTAATTATAATGAAATGTATGAAGTCATCACTAATATGATAGAATCAACTAAATGTGATATTCCATCTAACAATAATGAGAAATTATTATGAACTTATCATCACAGACTTAACAATTCACATCATCAGAAAGAGCTTCAAAAGTAGACTCTGATAGAATCAACAATAGAAGTAGAATCTGATATAAAATCAACAGCAGAGGAAGGCTTTTTGGCTAATGATATTTCAGATTCTGTTGATCACAGCAGTGAAACAAAAAACAAGAAATTGTCTTTGTGCGACCACTACAGTTGGTGATCTTATTTTCATGTGCCTTGTAGAAGTGAGACATAATTTAATATGGACAGCTTGACATTTTGTGAATGATAAATTCCATTTACGATAAAGAAGATATTTCACAAATAAAGATAAATATTCTACAAATATTTTCAGCATATAGAGAATGAAAAGGAAAACATCTTTTGTTCAAAATGTGAAGCGTATTTAGGAAAAAAGAATAATTTATTACAATTTATGCGTTATTCTTATTGTGATAATGATGTCGATGTTTCTAATCCATTAAACTTTTTCCTGTTCATATTATTAGAATGTCAGTTGCAACAATTATATAATAATAAAGGATTCACATGTAGCATCCTTATTGCTAATCCACAGATTTAATCGCAAGAAGGAATGCCATGATGCATTTGGATATATATGATGAGGAGCAATACAAAAAACATTGTGGTCCTGGAAAAATACTCTCATCCTCTTTTAATTTTTCAATTTCTTTCTGTACTGATGATGTATCAACTAGAAAGTCAATTAATAAATTATTATGACCTATTTATATAACTATCAATGAATTCCCATTTAGAGATCGCAGCAATTATATGCTTTTTGATGGATTATATATTGAATATAAAGACCCGAATCAAATGGTTTTCTTCAATTTTCTTGCAACCCTTTGTTGAAGAAACAAATCCTCTGAAGATTTTTCTTGGATTAATAAAGAAAAAGAAATCGGTAAAGTTATCCCTTTATGTGCTGTAATTGATTCTGTTGCAAGGTGGCAACTTTTCAACATGCAATCTTTCCATGCATTTTATGACTGTACATTTGTTATGAGAAGCAGAAGAAAACAGGTTCAAGATCGAGATGCTTTAATATTCTCTCTGAGAGAGCAGATGAAAAAACGATAAAATCTATTTATCGAGATGCAAGAAGAGCTTATCCAAAAAGGATGAACTACGTGAAAATAAACGACATTACAAGAGTGTGAAGAGCTCATCTATTTTGATGAATTTATTCTATTTTAATTAATAGTTTTATCGTCGATTATATGTATGCCATCCTGTTGGATGTGACAAAATCATATATGGAATATCTGTTTCATTCTATTAAAAAAAAATGTTGAATAGATATGACAGATAGTATTGCTTTAAGGAATTTGACCGAGATAATAGATAGTCGTCTTTTCAGCATACAATCTCCAACAGGAATAATTAGAAGTTCTCGCTCAATCAATGATTGTTGCAAGTGGAAAGCTTCAGAATGGAAGTCATGGCTTTTGTTCTATTGTTTGCAAAGTCTGCTTAAGGACAAATACTTGGTTCATCTCGCTATGCTCTCTCAAGCAACTAATATTCTCCTTCAACTGTATCTCGTGCTGAAATTGAAGAGGTACACAACCTATTCCTTCAGTATATTTGCTATAACTTTCAAAAATATTTTGAACCTAAACACACAGTCTATAACCTTCACTTACTTACTCATGTGTGCAAATGTATCATTAATTGGGGTTTCTTATGGACACACAATACATTTTGCTATGAAGAGCAAAAAATACTTATTACAATTATATCAAAGTCCATTTCAAGTTACTATACTATATAGATTGCTGGTAAGTTTCTTATGTTTAATTCACTATCTTATGCGAGGAGCTTGTATCATCTGCACCATTGATTTCTCAGAAATGATTTTAAATAAGAAATTTAAATACTTGTGCGTTCTGATGGAGCACTTCTCTTAGGGAAGGGACAGTGTAATGTTTCCATTTTGCCTGAAGAAGAGCATTTTTGTTTTGTACGTTTTGAAAATTTTGCTAATGATTTAATCTTCTTTAATAAGTTATTATACTATAAGATGAGATATACCTCCTTTCAATTTGTTGATAAAATTAATGATTCTTATCCCATCCTAAGAGATGGGAAAATTGTAAAAATAAAATATATTGCCATGTCACCGTTGAAAGAAGTCGTACTTCTTGTGCATATAATTAAATGTTCCAAGTGTTTACCATATTAGTTCAAAATGATTACGTGACTCTGATGTCCATAAAATTAAAAGAATTGACAAATAATGTGCATCTCAAACAGCCATATGTTATAATGAATTTACCATGTTATTACACAGCTGTATTATTATACAGCTTACATGTGTGAACTGCCTTTTGATTGATCGAGATTGATAATTTAAAAGTTGTAAAATGATGGGTTTATAATGTAAAGTTTTCGATATTATTCACTTCTTCATAAATAGATAAATTTCAATAAATTTATATATTTATGTTATCTTATAAGTAAGTAATTCATAAATGATTTATATAAAGTTAAATGCAAATACCAATGAAAATTAGGAATTAAAAATTAAACAATATTAACATTATATAACTGCTACAATCTTATGATTAATTTAGTCTTAGTCTTGAGTTAAGCTTTTAAACGAATTATCTTGAATCCAAAAACTTCTTTCTTCAAGTAATAATTTTTAAGCTATTTAATATTTTCAATTTGTATTTTTATTTTACAAATAAAATCATCATTTACTTTGAAACAATTAGAAATATCTTTTTTTCTTTACTGACCTCCCATGTGAGTAAAAATTAGGAAGAGGCTTCCTACAAATTAAAAGAAGATATTATTAGTTAAATCCGCATTGCGATTCTATTACAAATGTCATCAACTTTAACGCTTAATATCTTGGTTTGCCGGACTAGACATGACATTTTACTGCCAGATTTTTTCGTTTCATGCAAAAAAGCGACAAATGAGTATAATTTTATTAAAATTGAAGGTGATAGGTGATATATACAGCTACACATGTTCAAACTGTGAATATAGCATTAAAGAGTTATCTACAACATTAACAACTATTCATAAACTTCTTTCATGAAAGTGTCTTTTGAGCGTTTCTAAACTGTTATGAACGCCTTACTATTTCCCAAGTATCACAGCAACACTTGCAAAACGTTAAAAATGCGCTTTTTCAGCGTTTTTAACAATAAGCACTATGTGCAACATGGATTGCCACATCAGAAAAATGTTTGCTAAACGAAGGAAAAATACTTGAAATTAAAATGTTACGGAATTGAGAAAAACGTTTTTTAAGCGTCTTTAAGCCGTTTGCGTAACGCCTTACAAAACATTTACTGCGATTCAATAATTCGCCACGTTGGAACAATGTTTGCTGAATGGAAAGAAAATGCTTATATTGAGAAAAGCATTTGATAAATGTTTGGAAAGTCTGAACTTTCTGCACGAAGGTGCATTAGCATTTACTGAGCGTCCTCTGAAAAGCGTTGCTTTAACATTACAGAACTTTCATGAAATGATATATACTATATAAGCATTCTGAAAGTGTTTAAATCCAATGTGTGTTCTGTAAGCGTTCTTATAAAGTTTGAAAGCATAAAAATTCTCAAAAAATCATTATTGAACGGTTATCAACGCTTTATAAAGTTTTTTATTTTCGTTAAAACTCCTATCGTTTAGGGATTTACAATTTTTCGCACATAGCAAGAACAGAGCAGGCTTTCGTTTTGAATAAAAATGCATCGAATGAGTCTATTTTCACTAAATCGGAGGTAAAAAAATGATTCTAAATAAATACAGTGTAAACGTATACATAGCGTTGCATTAAGTCGGTGTGACAGATTTTCTAACAATGTGTAAGAAATAAGTATTGTACGATCCATCAGAAAGCGAGAACGATCGTCGTTGTTACAGATCGATTGATATATCGATCCTGCGTGCGCATTTATCGTGCGATGTAATTGTATAATAAATCGCTTGAGAGCAAGCGGATCGGAGCAATGGAGCAAAATCAGATCTGGAATAGCAAAACAACACATTTCGGTAGAATCGTACTACATGATTTTTTATAGCAGGAAGATATCCGTTTAATCGCCGCGTCGATATTGCGTTCGCGCCAGAACGGCTTGCTCTCCATTTCTCAAAGTATCTGTAAGTGGTGAATTTGCGAATAAAGAATCACATTGTTATTAAATATTCAAAATCAAAGACTGCTTTCGTAAAATCACTAAGTCTCTGATTATTCCCGATTATCCAATCGTCTTTCCTAACAATCTGACTTCCTACAGTGTCATCACGAGATAGGATTGCAGAACACAATTCAGATCAAATATACGAAAATATATATTGTAAAATCCTATCCTTTCCTTCTGTTACATGTTCAAATTTAACGCTTAATATTTCGGTTTGCCAGATTAGGTATGACATTTTACTGCCAGATTTTTTTCGTTTCATGCAAAAAAGCGACAAATAAGTATAATGTTATTAAAATTGAAGGTGATGGGCGTCTTCTAAATAATTATCCGAATTTATGAGTAATAAAATGATAAATATATATAAATATATAAATATATAAATATATATAAATAATAGCAAGCCTACATATAAAAACATTTTGTGTCATTATTATCTTTAATTAAGAATTTTTTTTTAATGAAATTGAATTTTCATTTTCATCATACGAATCTAATATTTCCACGTAAACGATATGGGATGCCACTTTTATTTTTGCATTAAAACGTTTTTTATTTCTTGCTTGCATGCTTACACTCGTTAGTTCTGGATTGTACATACTAGTTCAATTCAGTTCTAGTGCAATCCTCGTGCAGAAGTAGAAAATAAATTTCTTGTTTAATATTTGATAAATTACAAAAATGGAGTAATATCTCGATGGCACTTGGATGGGAATCTGAATATAATCCTGAAAGTAACTATTAAGTCTCCAGATAAATACGGATCAATATGATCAGAACATGAATGTCATATAAATAATATAGAAGTAATAATATAGAAGTAAATAATAGTACAGAAGAGCGAAAATGTAAATCAAAATTAAAATGGATTCACAAAGCGAAGTCGAGGCAATGTTCCTGTATGTACACGTATGTGTGATTTCCGATCCGCAGGAATTCATTTTCTTATGTCCCACTGAGGCTGGAGTCCCATGGTGTACTTATCACCGCGTAATCAATAATAGTAAAAGTAAAATGCGAAACCACAACAGCGGATCGCTTCTGATTGATTACGTGGTTACGCGATAAATACACCTCATGAGACTCTAGCCTGAGCGGATCTTGCGAATGCGCAAGCAATGTGAGCCAATAGATACATCCAGAAACGACGACTACACTGAACTCATTAAGCAAAAAAGAGATTTATCTATTATTAATAATATGTTTATTATACTATTAATAATATGTTTATTTATAATTCGTAATGTAGAATAACTTTGTCTATTATAGATAATCTTTAATATCATCTTTCTTACTTATTTATTACTGTTTATTATTTCTCTAATGCCGTGTTTAGGCCGTAACCCAGTCAGAAATAGTTCCTCGAAAAGACATCGTTTCGATAGAAAAGTTGTCGATTCGAAACTTGCATCGAAATTTCAATTTTTTCGAATGATAAAAAATTACGTATGTAGAGAGTGCAATGAGAGTTTGATACATTTTTAATACTTTTGATATAAATTTGTGATACGTAATCTTATATTTTGAATATTTTCAAAAGTCGACATTTTTTTCGATTTCATTTCGACAATTGTAATATCGCTCTAATTATAAAAGCTTTCTCAAAATTTTTCAGAATTTTATAAATAATTTTATAACTTTTTAGAAAATTGTAGATTTTTTTATACGAATTGAAACATTTTTTTATAATTTTCGATAAAGTCTACATCTTTTCTTCTAGTAATTCTTGTATCTTATTTTATTATTCTACTCCTGCTGAATAACATTACTTTTATTTGTACTTTGTAGTTTAATATAATCTTATTATGTCATTTTTGTATTGAGGAATTTCAAAGAATAACCTTATCATGTTGACAATCTATTAGCTGTCTTTTACCATAAATGAGCATGAAATCAAGGAAAAATATCATCGACTCTGTCTAGCTAGATTAATTCTAGCTCGAATCGATATCGAAATGTTCTCGATTTTTAAATTAATGAAATTTAAATGTTGATCTATCATACAAGTTTCCAATATCATTTGAAAATATAAAAATATTACACTGCTACTGCAATAATATTACTACTGATACGCAATAGTGTCAATGCTGAGCCAGTAATGTTACTATCATAATAGTATATGACGACATATGACATAACATAGAACTTCTAATTGTAATATTTAGTATAAAAAATTTATTAGAGTAAAAAATACATATGTGTATATATATATATATGATATATATACATATATATATATATATATATATATATATATATATATATATATA
>Ga0157363_1002796_pt1 | contig 15522 bp, 11 predicted proteins | sample AttsexASBM1_FD_111477 | JGI IMG/M metagenome (GOLD analysis project Ga0157363, IMG submission 111477) | Fungus gardens microbial communities from leaf cutter ant in Ribeirão Preto, State of São Paulo, Brazil - Atta sexdens ASBM1 | ecosystem: Host-associated > Fungi > Mycelium > Unclassified ...
GAGCGAAACTCTTTCAGCATCCGATCCACACGCTTACTTTCCGGCACCACCACCGCAGGACGCAGCACTTTTTCAATGCTGAAAGGTTCAGATTCGCTGCTCATAAACGGCAGTAAATCTTTCGCCATCAGGATACCTTCCACATGATCTTTATCTTCACTGATCACAGGGAACCGGGAGTGTGCAGACTCAATAATCACGTCCAGGCACTCTTCGAGTGACTGCTCTTTTTTCAGGGTGATCATCTGGGAGCGGGGGATCATAATATCTCGTACCCGTTGCTCGGCGATTTCCATCACGCCTTCCAGCATGTCGCGGGTATCCTGGTCAATCAACTCATTCTGTTCAGAATCCCGGATTAGCTCCAGTAATTCATCACGGTTTTGCGGCTCACCGTGAAACAGTTGATTAATCAGTAATGAGAAGAATCCCTTTTTACTACCGGGGGTGTCGCTGTTTTGAGAATGGTCATCGCTCATGGCGTATTTATTTAGTACTCACTGTATTTGAATTTTACGCTGTCAGGTAACGACACTGACAGCAGGGGGCCGGGGTTAACCGGACATCAATCGATGTCTTTCTCGGAAATGTACGGGTCAGGATAGCCCATAGCAAGCATTATCTCAGTTTCTATCCCTTCCATCTCTTCAGCTTCTTCATCTTCTATGTGGTCATAGCCTAACAGATGCAGAGTTCCATGCACGACCATATGTGCCCAGTGGGCTTCAGGCAACTTCTGCTGCTCTGCGGCTTCCCGCTCTACCACCTGTCTGCAGATTATCAGATCGCCAAGTAGCGGCAGGTTATCGATGCCTGGCGGTGCCTCAAACGGGAACGACAACACATTGGTGGGTTTATCCATTCCCCGATAAGTCAGGTTCAGTTCATGGCTTTCGGCTTCATCCACCAGCCGGATAGTCACCTCACTCTCCGGCTGAAACGGGGAAACCGCTGCCGTCAGCCAGCGCAAAAATAATGCTTCATCGGGCAACCCCTGAGTGTCTTCACAGACATTCTGCAAATCCAGTGTTACGGTACTGCTCATACATTCTCCTGAGGGGGGGACAGCGCATCACGTTTACGCTCTTCAGCCAGGCGCTCACGGCGTTTCTGATCTGCTTCTTCCCAGGCTTCATAGGCCACCACAATCCTTGCAACAACAGGATGGCGTACCACATCTTCGCTGTGGAAGAAATTAAAACTAAGTTCTTCTACTCCGGACAACACTTCAATCGCATGTTTCAGTCCGGAACGGGCATTTCGCGGTAAGTCGATTTGTGTCACGTCGCCGGTGATCACCGCTTTAGAGTTAAAGCCGATACGGGTCAGAAACATTTTCATCTGCTCGATGGTGGTGTTCTGGCTCTCATCCAGGATGATAAAGGCATCGTTGAGAGTACGTCCACGCATATAAGCCAGTGGAGCGACCTCGATAACATTACGCTCAATCAGTTTTTCAACCCGTTCAAAGCCGAGCATTTCGAACAAGGCATCGTAAAGGGGGCGCAGATAAGGGTCTACCTTCTGGCTAAGGTCCCCCGGTAAAAAGCCCAGTTTCTCACCGGCCTCTACCGCAGGGCGGGTCAGCAAAATACGACGAATTTCCTGGCGTTCCAGTGCATCGACAGCGGCGGCTACCGCCAGATAAGTTTTACCGGTACCGGCAGGACCAATGCCAAAGGTAATATCATGATCCAGAATATTGGCAATATAGCTGGCCTGATTAGGTGTGCGCGGTTTTATCACACCACGTCGGGTCTGTATGTTGACCGCTTTACCATAGTCCGGCACGCTCTCCGCGGTTTGTTCCAGAACGCGACTCTCTTTGATGGCCAGGTGAATATCTTCAGGATCGATATCCTTATTCTGACCACGGACCGGGGCAGTATCGACATACAATGTCTTCAGAATATGTTCTGCAGCATCGACGCACAGAGGTTTCCCTGACAACGTAAAACGGTTATCACGCCGGTTAATTTCTATCCCCAGTCGACGCTCCAGATGTTTCAGATTATCGTCAAAAGGGCCGGTCAGACTGAGCAGACGTTGGTTGTCTGCGGGTTCGAGGGCAATTTCGCGGGTTTCGATATTCAAAGTAATCCTATGGGTCGCTTAGGGCCGGTTAGTCAGCAACGAATGTTCCTTCTGATACAAGGAGACATAGCAAAGTATTTATGCTGTTTACGAGAGATGCAATGGTAAAACAAGATATCGGGGCTGGATCGGGAAATTCCAGCCCCGGACAGGTAAATTTGCGGCAACAGAGTGCAGCCGCAACAGACAGGCAAATCAGGGTTGCCAGACACCAACGCCGGATTCATTCTCTTTACGGGTACGGGCAATGACAGAGGCCGGTGATTCAGTGACTCGCAGCCCCATATCTTTTTCGGTCAGTACTACCACACCACGTAGTGAGTTCGGATAAACATCGACAATTTCGACATCAACAAACTTACCGATCATCTCCGGAGTCCCTTCGAAGTTAACCACACGGTTATTTTCGGTACGTCCTGACAATTCCATCAGATTCTTACGGGAGGTACCTTCTACCAGCACACGCTGAACGGTTCCCAGCATCCGACGACTCCATGCCATGGCCTGTTGATTGATTCGTTCCTGCAATACCCACAGACGCTGTTTTTTCTCTTCTTCACTGACATCATCAGGCAAATCCGCTGCCGGTGTTCCCGGACGGGCAGAATAAATAAAGCTGAAGCTCATATCGAAATTAACATCAGCGATCAGTTTCATTGTCTTTTCAAAATCTTCGCTGGTTTCACCCGGGAAACCGACGATAAAATCTGAGCTGATCTGAATATCCGGCCGGGCCACCCGCAGTTTACGGATGATAGCCTTAAATTCCAGTGCGGTATGGGCGCGTTTCATCAGTGTCAGGATACGGTCGGCACCACTTTGTACCGGCAAATGCAGGAAACTGACCAGTTCCGGAGTATCACGATAGACATCGATGATGTCATCGGTAAATTCAATCGGGTGGCTGGTGGTAAAGCGAATGCGGTCGATCCCATCAATAGCGGCCACCAGACGTAATAAGTCAGCAAAACTGCACTCTGAACCGTCAAAGTTTTCACCACGATAGGCGTTAACGTTCTGGCCAAGCAGATTGACCTCACGTACGCCCTGTGCGGCCAGTTGGGCAATTTCAAACAGAATATCATCGCTTGGACGGCTGACTTCTTCACCACGGGTGTAAGGCACCACGCAGAAAGTACAGTATTTATTACAGCCTTCCATAATCGAGACGAAAGCCGTCGGGCCATCGGCCCGTGGTTCCGGTAAACGATCGAATTTTTCAATTTCAGGGAAACTGATATCGACTACCGGGCTGCGGTCACCCCGGACGCTGTTAATCATTTCCGGCAGGCGGTGCAGAGTTTGCGGACCAAAAACAATGTCCACATAATGGGCGCGCTGACGAATATGGTCACCTTCCTGGGAAGCAACACAACCTCCGACCCCGATAATCAGGTCCGGATTCTTCTCTTTCAGTGTTCTCCAGCGTCCCAACTGGTGGAACACTTTCTCCTGGGCCTTTTCCCTGATGGAACAGGTATTGAGCAACAATACATCGGCTTCTTCCGCATTTTCGGTCAGCGTAAAGCCATGGGTAGTGTTCAACAGGTCTGACATTTTAGATGAATCATACTCATTCATCTGACAGCCCCAGGTCTTAATATGCAATTTTTTTGTCATCAAACTGGCCATTAATTCAGTGCAAGGATGTGCAGGCGACACATTGTAATGCTTTGCTGCTGTTGTGACCAGTGTAGCGGCTTTTCTGATTGTCAGAGAATTTTCCGGTACACTGTCCTGAGTAACGTTACCCGGTCATCAGCGGGTATCTGTCTTGGGAAGGATAATAACATGCAGCAACAGCAGTTTGACGTGGTCATCACCGGTGCAGGCATGGTGGGTGCCGCACTGGCCTGTGGTCTGGCCAGGCATCACTTCAGAGTGGCAGTCATTGAGCATCAGCAGCCACGTCCTTTTGACTCCCGGCGCCCACCGGATGTGCGGATTTCAGCGATAGGTGCTGCGTCTGTCGCTCTGTTGAAAGAACTTGAAGTCTGGGAGTCTATTGCAGCGATGCGCTGTGCGCCTTATCGCCGTCTGGAAACCTGGGAGTGGCAAAACGCCCACGCAGTATTCGATGCAGATTCGCTCGGGTTACCCGAATTAGGCTATATGGTGGAGAACAGTGTCCTGCAATGGGCGCTGTGGGAAAAAATGCAGGAACAGGGCATCACAGTGATTTGTCCGGCAGCCATATCTTCTGCGCAATATCAGGGAGACTCCTGGCAACTGACCCTGGATAATCATCAGCAGTTAACCACCCGACTGTGGACCGGGGCTGACGGAGCCAATTCGCAGGTTCGGCGTCAGGGCGGGATTGGCGTCAGTGGCTGGGACTATTCACAATCCTGCATGTTGATTTCGGTGGAATGCGACGATCCCCCGGGTGACAGCACCTGGCAGCAGTTCACCCCTCAGGGGCCACGGGCTTTCCTGCCACTGTATGGAAATTTTGCTTCTCTGGTATGGTACGACAGTGTGTCGCGCATTCGCCAGTTAGTGAAAATGACGCCGGAACAACTCACGGAAGAAGTTTCCCGTCATTTTCCATCACGACTGGGTAAAGTCAGGGTGCTGTCTGCAGGCGCATTTCCCTTGACCCGACGTCATGCCAGCCAGTATGTTCGCCCGGGACTGGCTCTGGTGGGTGATGCGGCTCATACCATAAACCCTCTGGCGGGGCAGGGCGTTAACCTGGGTTACCGGGATGTTGATGCACTGATTGAGGTACTGGCCGACGCCAAACGTACTGGCAGTGAATGGTGGCAAATGTCGGTACTGAAACGCTACCAGCGCAAACGCTATAAAGATAATCTTCTGATGCAGAATGGGATGGATTTATTCTATCTGGCATTTAGTAACCAGAGCCATCCGTTGATGCTGGCAAGAAATCTGGGACTGATGGTTGCTCAGCGCGGAGGGTGGCTAAAGAAAAAGGCCCTCAGTTATGCTCTGGGATTATAATCACGCGATGATACGGTAATATCAGCCCGCTCTGCGGAAACTAAAACGACCCTTGGGTCGTTTTTTTACGTCTTATGCAGGATGCATCAGGGGCTGACAGAGGCGCTTTGCTGGCAGTAATCAAGGTTTTTAGCCGGAAAGTTCAGGGAGCAGCGCGGAACGATGAAAGAAGAGGTTAAAAAGAAAAAAGCCCACCGAAGTGAGCTTTCAAAATGGCTGGGGTGCAGGGATTCGAACCCCGGAATGCTGGTATCAGAAACCAGTGCCTTACCGCTTGGCGACACCCCATTTGGTGCTTTTTTAATTATAAAATTGGCTGGGGTGCAGGGATTCGAACCCCGGAATGCTGGTATCAGAAACCAGTGCCTTACCGCTTGGCGACACCCCAATAGTGTCTGGTGGCTACGACGGGATTTGAACCTGTGACCCCATCATTATGAGTGATGTGCTCTAACCAGCTGAGCTACGTAGCCATAATACAACTATTCAATGTGGCTGGGATACCTGGATTCGAACCAGGGAATGCCGGTATCAAAAACCGGTGCCTTACCGCTTGGCGATATCCCATCTTCGATTTAGGGAACTCAAAGCACATCAAAATTGGCTGGGATACCTGGATTCGAACCAGGGAATGCCGGTATCAAAAACCGGTGCCTTACCGCTTGGCGATATCCCACCTGCTAAACTCTGAAGATAACGTAAAATGGTGCGGGAGGCGAGACTTGAACTCGCACACCTTGCGGCGCCAGAACCTAAATCTGGTGCGTCTACCAATTTCGCCACTCCCGCAAAAACTGGTGGCTACGACGGGATTCGAACCTGTGACCCCATCATTATGAGTGATGTGCTCTAACCAACTGAGCTACGTAGCCATGTTTTTATGCGTTACCTTCATCGGCGTTGCGGGGCGCATTATGCGGAGTTGACCCATGATCGTCAACAAATTTTTTGACGTTTTTTGCCAGAATGGGTTTGTTTGACTGGTGAATAACCATTATGGCGAATTGTTAATCGCTTTATGCGACAACTTTGCTCCGGGGCGGTTTATTTATGTCGACAATGCGTGACAGGAGTAAAAGGGATTCAATACGTTGCGGATGAAAGCCAGAGGGAAAACTGAACTAAAAGAGGCCAGTAAAAAAGGATATAACACCTGAAAAAAAGGCCGCGACGAGCGCGGCCTTAGAGTGAAATTGTTTACAGAGCTCAGTAAGCGGACTGGTGGACGCCTACCGCACGTCCTGAAGGATCGTCCATGGTTTTGAACGCTTCGTCCCATTCAATCGCTTTAGCGGAAGAACAAGCCACCGACGGGCCGCCCGGTACACATTCTGCGGCGCTGGCGACAGGGAACAATTCTTCAAAGATTTCACGGTACAGGAACGCTTCCTTTGAGGTTGGCGTATTGTACGGGAAACGGAAGTGTGCCATCTCCAGTTGCTGGTCAGTGACCTGTTTTGCAGCGACTTCTTTCAGGGTATCAATCCAGCTGTAACCCACGCCGTCAGAGAATTGCTCTTTCTGGCGCCAGGCAACATTGTGGGGCAGATAAGAGGAAAAGCATTCGCGCAGGATGTGTTTTTCCATCTTGCCATTGCTGCCACACATCTTATCTTCAGGGTTGATACGCATTGCCACATCCAGGAAGTTCTTATCCAGGAACGGGACTCGTGCTTCTACGCCCCAGGCAGACATCGCTTTGTTTGCTCTGGCACAATCGTACATGTGCAGTGCCGCCAGTTTGCGCACGTTTTCTTCATGAAACTCTTTAGCGTTTGGCGCTTTATGGAAATACAGATAACCGCCAAACACCTCATCAGCCCCTTCGCCCGACAGGACCATTTTTATACCCATCGCTTTGATCTTACGTGACATCAGATACATCGGGGTCGATGCCCGAATAGTCGTGACGTCATAAGTCTCAATGTGATAGATAACATCACGGATTGCATCCAGACCTTCCTGTTCGGTAAAGTGGATTTCATGGTGTACGGTACCCAGTGAATCCGCGACTTCTTTAGCTGCTTTCAGGTCTGGTGCACCTTTCAGACCAACCGCAAATGAGTGCAACTGAGGCCACCAGGCATCACTTTTATCCTGATCTTCAATACGTTTAGCCGCAAAACGTTTGGTCACTGCGGAAATAATCGATGAATCCAGACCGCCTGACAGTAAAACACCATAAGGAACATCAGACATCAGGTGACTTTTCACCGATTCTTCCAGGGCTTCTTTCAGTGCTGCTGCATCGGTTTTGTTATTCGCGACATTTTCATATTCCATCCAGTCACGCTGATAGTACTGGTGAATTTCCCCGTCGGTGCTGGACATATAGCTTCCCGGAGGGAATTCACTGATAGTACGACACACTGGGACCAGCGCTTTCATTTCAGAAGCAGCAAACAGGTTACCGTGCTCATCATAGCCAATGTACAGAGGAATAATGCCGATATGGTCACGGCCGATAAGCCAGCTGTTTTTCTCTTTGTCGTAGAGGATAAAAGCAAACATCCCCTGCAGATCATCAAGGAAATCAATGCCTTTTTCCTGGTACAGCGCCAGAATCACTTCACAGTCAGAATCGGTCTGGAACTGATAACGGTCGCCCAACTCTGCGCGTAATGCACGGTGGTTATAGATTTCACCGTTAACGGCCAGAACATGAGTTCCGGCAGCATTGTACAGTGGCTGCGCTCCGTTATTGACGTCTACAATTGATAAGCGTTCATGTGCCAGAATCGCCTTATCATCGGCATAAATACCTGACCAGTCAGGGCCACGATGGCGCATCAGACGGGAAAGTTCCAGCGCTTTTTTACGCAATTCAACGGGATCAGTTTTCAGATCCAGAACCCCAAAAATCGAACACATAATCTACTCCTGAGTTCACATACGGTAATATTGTTGATACAAAAATCGTGATTTATAGCCGCCTGTCCGGGCGCGATGTATAAGAAAATGCGCTATTTCACCTAACCATTGCAAGATATTTAGCCCGGGAATTGAAAATAATCGCAGCCCAGCAATAAATTTTGATTTTCATTCATTTTTTTGGCTGATTTTTTGGATGAAATTTAATAAAAACCCCTGTGTGATTGTTTTTTAATCTACAGGGTGTCAGGTAGCAGAAGAGCAAACCGGGGAATACAAGACTGGTTTAGGTCTGACAAACCGGTGCCACAATCGCTGACTGCGATTGGCGGGCCACCGGTTATCAGTAAAAGTTATGATCAGAAAAGATCAATATCGGCAACTGACGGGAAAATCCAGTCCGGGCGGAACGGCATATCGTTGACATCTGCCGCCTGAGAAACACCCGATAACACCAGAATAGTTTTGAGTCCGGCCTGGAATCCGGCCAGAATATCGGTACGCAGATTATCGCCAATAATGACAGTGTCTTCGGAATGAGCATGCATTTTATTCAGTGCAGCCCGCATAATATATGGGCTCGGTTTGCCCACCACAAAGGGACTACGTCCGGAAATTCGTTCAATACCTGCACACAATGCACCGCAGGCTGGCACATATCCCCGGCCATGAGAATCGGGATTAGTGGCAATAAACCGGGCACCACCGGCAATAAAAAATGCTGCTTTGTGCATCATTTCCCAGTTGAAAGAGCGCGTTTCACCGACGATCACAAAATCGGGATTGATATCGGTAATGGTAAAACCGGCTTTATACAGTTCATGGATCAGCGCGCCTTCGCCAATCACATAGGCTTTTTTCCCTTGTTGCCGTTGCATAAAATCGGCAGTCGCCATGGCAGAAGTATAAAATACTGACTCTGGCAGGTTTATTCCGGCTGAGGCGAAACGATTCGCCAGGTCCTGTTCTGTCTGGGAAGGGTAGTTGGTAAGTACCACCAACGGAATCTCTTTCTCCAGTAATCCATGTAAAAACTCTTTTGCGCCTTTGACGGCGGTGTTGTCATGCATTAACACACCATCAATATCGCAAATCACATTTTTAAGCGTCATCAGTTGTCGTCCGGAAGTAGCAGTACAAAGTTGAGAGATTATTCTTCGAGTAAATGCTGGAGCAGTACACCATTAAGCATTGCTCGCTTAGCCAGGGCAAAAGCACCGATGGCGGAGCGGTTATCCAGTTGCGAACGGACGACCGGCAGATTCTGACGAAAATCGCACAGTGCCTGGGTATCAATACAACGCTGGATTACCGGGAACAGGATGGCTTCAGCCTCGGTTAATTCACCGGCCAGTACAACTTTTTGAGGATTAAACATGTTAATGGCAATGGCTAATGCCTTGCCAAGATGAGTGCCGACTTCTTTAATTAATCCCTGAGCCAGGGGATCCCCCTGGTTTGCTGCCTGACAGATATCTGAGATGGTCATCGTCGACTCGTTCAGTTTGCCGGGATATCCCTGTGCGACCAGCGTTTTCGCTTTCTGCAGGATAGCATTATTCGATGCGATAGTTTCCAGACAGCCAAAATTGCCGCAGTAGCAGCGTTCCCCCAGTGGATCGACCTGAATATGCCCGATTTCACCAACATTTCCGTTAGTGCCCAGGAAAATATTACCATTGACGATGATTCCGGCACCGGTTCCACGATGAATCCGAACCAACAGTGAGTCAGCACAATCCCGGGTAGCACCAAAATAGTGTTCGGCAAGTGCCAGGCTTCGGATATCGTGGCCGACAAAACTGGCGGTATTAAAGCGGGCGGTAAGATTGTCGACCAGAGGCCAGTGGGTTTTACCAATATGCGGCATGAAACGTACAATGCCCTGAACCGGGTCGACCAGGCCTGGCAGAATAACCGAAATAGCGATCAGTTCATCCAGCAGAGGCCGTTGCTGAGCAATAAATGCCTCAATAGCGCTAAACAATGCCTGTTCAACCGCCTGTTGATCGGTCTGATCAATGGGGTAGTGCTGTTCAGTCAGCAACTGACCGCCAAGATCAAACAGGGCCAGTGTGGCATCCTGGCGCCCCAGTCGTACCGCAATGGTATGAAAACCGCGACTTTCAGTGATAATGGAAATGGCCCTGCGTCCACCGGTGGAAGCTTGCTGATCAACTTCTTTAATCAGACCACGCTCAATCAGCTGACGGGTTATTTTAGTGACACTGGCGGGAGCAAGCTGGCTTATCTCTGCAATCTGGATACGGGATATGGGTCCCTCCTGATCAATCAGCCGATACACTGCTGCGCTGTTTAACTGCTTTACAAGATCAATATTGCCAATTTGCGTCTGTCTGCCAGTGCCCATTAAATACTTACCCGCTGAAAACCTCGTTACCGTTAACGATGGTTTTTAATATTTTAAACTCACGTGAAAATACAGTCAGGTTAGCCACTTTATCTTGCTGAATGGTTCCCAGCTGTTTTTCTACACCCATGGCGCGGGCAGGATACAGGGTTGCCATTCTCAGTGTCTCTTCCAGAGAGATACCGAGATGTTCAACACTGTTACGTACTGCCTCAATCATGGTCAGAGAAGAACCACTCAGCGTACCGTTTTCATCCACACACAAGCCGTCACGATAGTATATTGTTTTACCGGCAAAAATGAACTGTTCTATGTCAGCACCTGCCGGAGCGGTCGCATCTGTGACGAGGATCAACTTATCGCGTTTCAAATGTTTAGCATTTCGAATATTTGCATAGTGGACATGCAGGCCGTCAGCAATCACTCCACAATAGACCTGTGGGGCATCAAATATAGCCCCTGCCAGTCCGGGTTCACGCCCGGAGGCTGCGCTCATCGCGTTATACAGATGGGTAGCGCTGGTAATTCCGGCATCGAATCCGGCCATCGCTTCGGCGTAGGTTGCATTAGAATGTCCGGCTGAGACCACGATACCCGAATCGCATAGTGCACCAATATCCTGAGCGCTGACATTTTCGGGGGCCAGCGTAATCTGGCAAACGGCATCGGCGTTATCACAGAGAAATTGCAATAGCTCAGGTGAACAGGGACGAATCAGATCCGGATTATGAGTCCCTTTTTTGGCTTTGTTCAACCACGGGCCTTCTATGTGCAACCCCAGAGCCTGATGCTTACGCTTTGCCAGCCATTGCTGCATAGTAGCGACTGCTTTATGGATCATTTCGTCTGTGCTGGTGATAAGCGTTGGCAGAAAACTGGTACAGCCGGACTTCTCGTTAGCACGCTGCATGATATCCAGTGTTTCGATGCTCAGCGCTGACAGGTCATCATTAAACTGTACGCCTCCACAACCGTTCAGTTGCAAATCAATAAAGCCGGGAGAAATAATGGCCCCGGCGACATCACAGCGACGGGTATTTTCCGGTAACTTGCTGACGGGGCAAAGCCGTTCAATCAGTCCGTTATTGATCACTACCGCATGATCATCAAGCACCTGGTATCCGGTATAAATACGGCCATTAACTAAAGCGTACATTCGATTTCTCCACGAGATAACCAATACCTGTTTTCACCGGCAGGTATTAGTTATCTGCATTACTTACTGAGTTAAATATCTTTAATATTATCGGCTTCCATCTCACGGAAGTACTTCACTGTTTTGACTTTGAGTTCCTGGGTGGCAGGTTCATCGCAGACGATAATCGATTTCGCATGAAGTTGCAGACAACTTATGGTCCACATGTGGTTAACATTGCCTTCGACGGCAGCCTGCAGAGCCTGAGCTTTTACCTGACCATTGACCAGAATCATCACTTCTTCGGCTTCGAGCAGGGTACCGACGCCGACAGTCAGAGCATGTTTAGGCACCAGGCTGACATCTCCCCCAAAGAAGCGGGAATTTGCCACCCGGGTTTCATGGGTCAGTGTTTTAATTCGTGTTCTCGACGCCAGAGAGGAAGCCGGTTCATTAAAAGCAATGTGCCCGTCGTTACCCACGCCCCCCATAAACAGATGAATTTTGCCGTACTGGCGAATTTTATCTTCATAACGACGGCACTCTGCATCGACGTCTGCCGCGGTGCCATCCAGTAAATTAATGTTTTCAGCGGGAATATCAATATGATTAAAAAAATTCTGGTACATAAAGGTATGATAGCTTTCCGGATGGTCGACCGGTAACCCGACATATTCGTCCATATTAAAGGTGACAACATGTTTGAAACTGACCTCACCATTTTGGTGCATTTCGATCAGGAATTTGTACGTTTGCTGAGGTGTGCTGCCGGTCGGAAGACCGAGAACGAAAGGACGGTCAGCCGTTGGGCGAAAAGCGTTAATACGTTGCGTGATATGTCTGGCTGCCCAGCGTGCAACACTGGCAGAGCTTTCCAGCGGAATAAGTCTCATACATTACCTCAATTTAGTGTGTAAATCGGTAAACGGTGAGGTTGTGCCGGTGGCCGGTGGCTTAACATCAGACACAATAGCACCGTGATCCGGATGCTGTATCGATAATTAAAATCATAAAATAAGTGGTGATTTATTGCTAGTGGCATCCATATTGCAAAGTGGTTTTTGTTGATCCTGGTCACGATAAAATGGGAATTAATTTGCGAAGCGAATTAAAAACTACATACACTCAATCACAGAGTTTACATGCTGGCACTGTCTGAACGTCTGATGAGATGAAGTTCAGCAGGCATATGCGTTTAAAGGCCTGTGTTAAGGGGGAATTTGGTGAAAATACTTGGTTATTTACAGAAGGTTGGTCGTGCGCTGATGGTGCCGGTAGCCACATTGCCCGCCGCTGCTATCCTGATGGGGGTAGGCTACTGGCTGGACCCCGAGGCCTGGGGTGCCGGCAATGCATTAGCGGCTTTGCTGATTAAATCCGGTTCGGCCATCATTGATAATATGTCGGTGCTGTTTGCTATTGGTGTCGCTTACGGTTTATCAAAAGATAAAGATGGTTCGGCGGCACTGACCGGATTTGTCGGATTTCTGGTGGTGACCACACTTTGTTCACCCGCCGCAGTCGCCATGATTCAGAAAATCCCGGTTGATCAGGTGCCTGCTGCATTTGGCAAAATTAATAATCAGTTCGTCGGTATTCTGGTGGGTATCCTATCGGCGGAGGTCTATAACCGCTTTAGTCATGTCGAACTACCGAAGGCACTGTCGTTTTTTAGTGGACGCCGGTTGGTCCCGATCCTGGTATCTTTTCTGATGATCCTGGTCGCGTTTATTCTGATGTACGTCTGGCCGGTGATCTTTGGTGGTCTGGTGTCATTCGGTGAGCATATTCAGAAAATGGGCGCGGCCGGGGCGGGTATTTATGCTTTCTTTAATCGCCTGTTGATTCCTGTCGGATTACATCATGCTCTGAACTCTGTGTTCTGGTTTGATGTTGCGGGGATTAATGACATTCCCAAATTCCTGGGAGGTGCGGAATCTATTGCTAATGGTACAGGTATTGTCGGCATCACTGGTCGTTATCAGGCAGGTTTCTTCCCGATAATGATGTTTGGCCTGCCGGGGGCTGCGCTGGCCATCTGGCAATGTGCCCGCCCTGAGAACCGGGCAAAAGTGGGCAGTATCATGCTGGCGGCCGCCTTTGCAGCATTTTTCACCGGTATCACGGAGCCGCTGGAATTTTCTTTTATGTTCGTGGCGCCGGTGTTGTATGTGATCCATGCGGTACTGACCGGAATTTCGGTGTTTATAGCCGCGTCGATGCACTGGATTGCCGGATTTGGTTTTAGCGCTGGATTAGTCGATCTGGCACTTTCAACCCGTAACCCATTGGCGACCCACTGGTATATGCTGATACCCCAAGGGCTGGTGTTCTTTGTTATCTACTATGTGGTATTCCGTTACACCATCATCAAATTTGATTTGAAAACACCCGGCCGGGAACTGGCGGTGAGTGGCGATGAGGCTGACGGTTATGATGAAGATGTTGACCATTCTGTCAGCAATGATTCAGACACTGAAGCTTTGGCGCGCCGCTATATTGGTGCGGTTGGCGGTTCAGGCAATCTGACCAATATCGATGCCTGTATTACAAGGTTACGCCTGAATGTAGCGGATGCTGATCAGGTGAATGATGCCCAGGCTAAAAAACTGGGGGCAGCGGGTGTCATTCGGTTGAATAAGCAAAGCGTTCAGATTGTGGTGGGTACCCAGGCTGAAAGCATTGCCAGAGCAATGAAAACGGTGTTGAGTAAAGGTCCGGTGGCAGCAGCCGGTGGGGCAGTCATTCAGGAAAGCCGTCAGAAAGCGATCCCACCGGTCCAGGCGGTACGTAATGCTGCATTGCCGGTAGTGGCCACGCTGGTTGCTCCGGTCAGTGGAGAGGTCATTGCCCTGGAAGAAGTACCGGACGAAGCTTTTGCCTCTAAAGCTGTCGGTGACGGACTGGCCATCAAACCTAGCAGCGGGACAGTAGTGGCCCCACTGAATGGTACCGTCGTTAAAATTTTTGAAACCCATCATGCGTTTTGTCTGATATCGGAAGAAGGAGTTGAAGTGATTGTGCATATGGGGCTGGATACGGTATCGCTCCAGGGACAAGGTTTCACCTGCTTGATTAATGAAGGTGATAATGTCGTCACCGGCCAGCCGGTACTGGAAATGGATCTGGATTATCTGAACACACATGCGAAATCGATGGTGAGTCCGGTGGTGGTCAGTAATATCGAAGATTACAGCGGGCTTAAAATGCTGGCAGGGAGTCAGGTAGTTGCGGGTGAAACAGCCATTTATGAAATAAAAGGCTGATTCAGCCTCAAGGGTTATCAGGCAGGAAGCAATTCCTGCCTTTTTTTATCTTTGTTTATCAACAAACGGTTGTTTCCCGGTGTCGCTTTGTGGATCATATCCGTTAACTGTTATGGGTAAAGTACCCTGATCTACGTACTGAGGAAATTGAGATGAGTGAGGCTGAAGCCCGCCCAACTAACTTTATTCGTCAGATAATTGACGAAGATTTGGCGAGCGGTAAGCACAACACTGTGCATACACGTTTTCCACCCGAGCCGAATGGCTATCTGCATATTGGTCACGCAAAATCCATTTGTCTGAATTTTGGAATTGCAGAGGACTACCAGGGACAATGTAATTTGCGTTTCGATGACACAAACCCCGTTAAAGAAGACGTTGAGTTTGTGGAGTCGATTAAACGTGATGTGCAGTGGCTGGGCTATCAGTGGAACGGTCAGATTCATTATTCTTCAGACTATTTTGATCAGTTATATCACTATGCGACAGAACTGATTCAGAAGGGACTGGCTTATGTTGATGAACTTTCTCCTGATCAGATTCGTGAATATCGCGGTTCACTGACCTCTCCGGGTAAAAATAGCCCTTACCGTGATCGTTCGCCGGAAGAGAATCTGGCGTTGTTCGAAAAAATGCGTAACGGTGGCTTTGCTGAAGGTACCGCCTGTCTGCGTGCCAAAATCGATATGGCCTCAAGCTTTATGGTGATGCGCGACCCGGTACTGTACCGGATTAAGTTTGCAGAGCATCATCAGACCGGAAATGCATGGTGCATCTACCCGATGTATGATTTTACCCACTGTATTTCGGATGCTCTGGAA